>Ga0114923_10000702_pt1 | contig 24942 bp, 17 predicted proteins | sample SumtaG_FD_89578 | JGI IMG/M metagenome (GOLD analysis project Ga0114923, IMG submission 89578) | Deep subsurface microbial communities from Indian Ocean to uncover new lineages of life (NeLLi) - Sumatra_00157 metaG | ecosystem: Environmental > Aquatic > Marine > Oceanic > Sediment | place: near...
GTACCGTTAAGCAGCGTTACCTCCGCATCATTTTTTAAAGCTGCAAAATACTTTGCAACAGTGCATGCATCCGTTTCCGCATACTTTAGTTTACTCAACCCTCTTACCGGCACGTGATTCACGCCAATGCACAACACGTTGTATCGATTATTCATTTTTTATAACCACCTATTCCATTATATTATATTAAATGATTTTCACGATAACTTTACCGTAACCCCTTACAGTACTGGTTTTTGTTTCTTTTACGCCACTTTCCAGCAATTCCTTTTCCGCGTAATCGATTTTATCATACTTTTCCAATTCACCCCAATCCGCGCAAACCACGATAAAAATACATTGTTTTTTATTTGAACTCTTTATGTCCATATCTTTAAGAGCCTCCGCATATAGGTCGCCCCTGCCAGGGGCCAATTTAAAGGTGTCTTGCGGATGCAAACTGTGGTCGATGGTTTTTGTTATTTCTTTAAGCTTCTCCCCGTTAAACCAAAAAGCAGCCCACCAGAGATCAAAATTCGATGAAAAAGTTAATGGCGACCGTGACTCGATGACGACCCGGATTGGTAAAAATTCATTAAACATAAAATCCTCAAGAAGCTCTCTTTCTTTTTGCTTGCCTTTGGTTTTCATAATACGTTCATAGTGATTGAACACGTTCATTAAGGCCAAACGGTTCATTCCGTATTGCTTGAACACGAGAGATTTTATCAAAATCACCTGGTCCAAAGAAGCACCACTAAATAGACCGTTTAAGGAAGCCAATGCTTTTTCCATTTCTTTCTTTTTGCCGGGGCTAAGTTTGCCGTCTTCTATTGGTACGTCCGCCATGGCTTCCTTGATTTCATGGTAAAAATTTAAACTGCCCTCCAGGTCATCGCCTTTGACAGGCCCGATAATGACGTCTTCCATACGATCGAGAATTTCCCTTATGTTTTCAAGGAATACCGGTTTAGATAACAAGGGGGCTTCCCTGGCTTTAATTCCTTTGCCCATTTCCTCCACGGCAGCATAAAAAGGGCCGATAAATACGCTGCATTTACCTTCCGGCAACCGCACCTCGATAACAGCTCCCGGGTATGCCATAATAAAATCAGCTTTCCCCAGGGTTACACTTACACCCTCCTTTAAAAGGGTAAATTCCTTTTCTCTTTTTACTTTTACCTTTCCTTTATAAGGCGTAACGACATAATTACCATAAAGCCCGCTGGAAAAGATAACAATCAAAAAACCGGATACCAATCCCACAAATATTTGACGATACTTTAAATAACTCATTTTAACTCCTGGCCGCGGCGCGGCCACCCTAAGAAGGCCCTTCGGGCCATCCTGAAGACTTCTTATAGTGATTGATTCTATTGATATATCATTAAAATGATGCTCATTAATCATAAGACGCTGTATTCCTCAATGACTGTTTAGGAAGTCCTCGAGGCGAATTCTAACAAAAACTTTTAATATGCACGGCTATTCCTTTTTGCGTCGTTCGTTTTATTTTTTCCCATTTGTTCCTTACCTCTTAACTTTCACTGCCTACTCTCTACTGCCCACTGTCTACTGTCCACTGCCTACTGTCCACTGTCTACAGAACTCTTAGCGTCCTTCGCGGCCAATTTTTTAATCGAACCAACGGGTTTGCCAGGTTTCTTTTATCTCCATGCCGGGGGCTTCTTTGATGATCCCCTTGGCCGATGCCTGTTCCACATCGGTAAACGATACGGCCGGTTTTCCCATTAATGTATTGATTCCAACGGCACTTAAATAAATCAATACAATATTCCCTATAAGGATAATAACATGAAGGGGTTCAAACATCCGGGTAAAAAGAAACTGAACCACGATGCCTGTTACCAAGGAAAAAAGAAAACCGGCCCACCTGGGGTTCCACCACCGGGTAATTCTCCCTACCAGGTGATGAATGATCGATGTAACCAGTAAAACTACCAACGCACAACCGATCGGTACGGCAATGCAAACAAGATCGAAAACGATTTCCCGCGCCATTTTTTACCTCCTAATGTCTTTAGCCACAGACGGACACAGACTGGACACAGACAATGAATGGAAACTCACTTATGTCTGTGTTTGTCTTGTGTAAGTCTGTGGCAACTTTATTCTTTCGTAAAATTTTTGCTATTATAATAGCACCTATTCATATAATACCGTAATTTTCTTAATAATATACGTTCCGACGGTCCGGTAAACTCCTCTAGAATATTCCGGATATCATCTATATTCAACTGTTCATTTAACACCTTGTTTATCAGGGCCTTGGAAATATAAAAGACCTTCCAATATCCGTCCTCTTTTAAATTTGGGATTAATTCAGCTTTCAATGTTTCATAAGAGAATGATCGATACGCTTTTACCACCTGTCTTCCTGTAGATCGCTGCCGGTTATACCTGCCATTACGGAAAAACAGTTCCAGGAACTCCCGGGGATAATGCTCGGCAAAGACTATTTCTACATTCTGTCGAAATGTGCCATCGATATCTGCCTCAAATAGTTTAATCAACATTTTTTTTCTATAGTTACCGGGCAATAATTTGCATACTTCCAGTAACTGAGAGCCTTCGACGATGTAATTGAAAGGTATTGGCGATGTTAATACCCTGTGGATTGTCTCCTCCGGCCATAATCGAAAATTGGTTTTGAGAAATGTGCAAAATAAATCCTTTAAAGCCCTTAATTTGTCGTAAACATCCTCTAATACCCGGGCGGCTGTTATAGGGATACCGGAAGAGGGAATATCCCGGGCAAACAATTCGATGCCTTTTACCGGCGAATCAAAATGCTTTAAGAACAGGTTTCTTAATTCTTGATCGGTTTCTCCTTTAAAGTCGAAGATTTCCTTTGCCGCGGCTTTTCCTTTTTTTCCCAGTTTTGCCAACAGCTTCAGGCTCCTCTCTTTATCTAAATTACCGAAATTTATATATTCTTTCCTGATGGTTTTCAAAAGTGTTCCCACATCATCACGATGCCAATAAAAAATATCATTGCTGTTTCTGAAAGCAAATTTCATCACCTGCGTTTCGGCTGCGCCGGTGATTTTATCCCCCAGCAAATTCCCCAGAAGGATGATTTTTCCTTCGCTGTCGAGTCTACCCGGAAGGATATTCTCCCAATTATGTTTGAACAGGTAAAGATTAAATTCCTTGTAACGGTTTTGTTTCTCTATTCTTTCTCCAACAATATTATCCAGGGGGAAGCTTCTATTGCCGAATAAGTTATTATGAAATGCCGCACTTCGTGGGAATTCGAAATGAAGACGTACCATCGATCGATGGGCCAGGAACGTGAGCAGGAAAAAGGTTATTGCCATGCAGCACGTGAGTGTGACCCTGCTGCGCACCCGGGTGCAGGTAAAAAAATGAATGAGTTGGGATATTTTTTGCTGAAATGGGTTTTGCCGGGGATCGATAATTAAAGGGATGGGTTCCAGGATAGGCAGCCGGAAATTTCCCGCGCTGTGATGCACCATAATCCCGTTATACATCAAATGGTAATTATACTTTGTCCTGCCCACGGCAACGGTAAACCTGTGGTTCCTGACGTTTACATCGATGGTATGGATTAATTTCAGGATGGGGATTTGCTTCTTGGTAAAAAATGAGTATTTCCCGGAAATGGCTTTTAGAAAGTAGTGGGTTAAGACTCCCCCTTCCAATTCAGGGTCTTCGTATGCCGCCATATTTACAGCGGATGCACTGATGATCACATACCGTTTAAAAGAGATGATTCGTTCCGATTCTTTGAATTTTTCGAAAATGTCTTCGATTTTGAGTTCTCCAGGTCCGGGTAATTGGGAGTAACAGGCATCGATGATAAAGATCAATTTATGGAAGGGGTTTTTGAGTAATTCCAGGATTTCAGCGGTTTTAATAAAACAATCGCCGCTGTTGTCCGGTTGGCTGCTGCTCAGCCACAGGCAGCGTTCGATAAGTTTTCCCGGGTTATTATTTACAGCGGTTCCGTGGCCGGAGAAATACAGGACAACAATCGATGGTTTTTGAATCTTATTGCATTGTTTAAGCCAATGGATGATGTTTGACCTGGTGGCATTTTCACCCGTCATCAAAGTAATGTCCGCATGTTTTTTTAAGGCCTCGAAATGTTTTGCCACCCTGTATGCGTCCTTTTCCGCGTAATTCAACGGATGCAGATTTTCTATAGGGGGATTATCGACCCCGATACATAATACCTTATATTGTTCGCTCATTTTTCACTCCTATTCCTCTTATTTTTCGGCTGAATTATAATTGCAATCGTAATTGGGGCGCAATAAAAATAGTCTATTCAAAACACAACTTGATGATAACCTTACCGTAACCCCTTACGGTCTTTTGTTTTGCTTTCTTTACATTATTTCCCAGGAATTCCTTCCTGGCTGTCCTGTTATCGTCGAGCTTTTCCAGTTCATTCCAATCGGCACAGGCAATAATAAACACATATTGGATTTTATCTTTTTCATTATCGGTGACAGCATCATTCATCTTAAAAGTATCTTGCGGATGCAGGCTGTAGTCGATGGTTTTCTCAATCTCTTTGAGTTCTTTGCCGTCATAGGAAAATGCCGCCCACCAGAGCTTGAAATTGGCCGAAAAAGAAAAAGACGAATGGATGGTGATAACAATAGGTAAAAACTCATTAAATAAAGAATCCTCCAACAATTCCCTCTCTCTTTGCTTGCCTTTGGCTTTTAGAATCTTTTCATAATGTTTGAAAACCGCCGTAAATGCTTGCCTGTCCCGCTTAAAATACTTGTAAATCCTGGCTTTCATAAGGATTTGTTTTTCCGAAAGAGCAGCATCGAAATGACTGTCTATAACAGCCAGCGCTTCATTCATTTGTTTTTCCTTATTCCCGGCCAAAGGCATATCTTTCAAATACGGTTCCACTTCTTTCATGGCTTTTTTGATCTCTTCATAAAAACTCAAAGAACCGGCAAAATCATCTCCTTTTGTAGCCCCGGCAGCATCCTCCATTTCCCTGGAAAATAGTTCCTCTATCCCGGTAATTTTAATAAAATATGCCGGAAATGAAAATCCGGCTTTGGCTTCATTCATTGCCAGGGTTTCAACCCGGGTTAAACGCGGACCTTTAAAACTCTTTGTAAAACCGCCGGGAAAAAGCAATTGCACAAAGGCGCCATCCGCCATCCACAGAACATCACTTTGTTTTAATGAGATTTTCGATTGCTTTGCCAATTGAATAAATGTATCACCCTGCTTGATTTTAACTTCGCCTTTCCAGGAAAGTATCTTATACTGTCCGGCTGGCCAGCCCAGGAAGGGAATCAAAAAGAAGAGAATCAAAAAAAACAAAATCCATCGCCTCCGGCGGCCAACTTTTTGAAAAAAGTTGGACAAAAACTTTTGTTTAGAGTTCGTAATGTCATCTTTATGCATTTTTTTAACTCCTCCTTTTGCTCTTTGACCACTTCTGCTTGCACCACCTTAATAAGAAATGCCGGTATAACCAATCAATAATACCAATCGCCGGATAAAATTTGAGTGCAAACATGTAAAAAGCAAACATGGGAATTTCCAGGTTTCCACTCCCCGGCTCTTTTATTAAGTAGTCTAAAAGGATAATAACCGGTACGATTGCACAGAAAAGAAATATTTCCGGATACCATTGACTCCATTTCGATTTAGACTTCGAAAAGAGACCTTCAAAAACGATATGAAACAAAATCAACACCACCAGCAAAACAAACAGGTAAACCAGAACCTTCCCCTTGCCCATTCTCTTGATGTTTTCTTTCAAAAGAATGGACATGGCGGCATTGAGGTGAATCATTACCCCGGGCAATGTGGCCCGGGTGTCTTTGCCATCTTCTTTGATCACCGCGCAAACAGGGAAACGGTCCCTGCCGTCAGGATCAGGATCCATTCTACCGAATATAACGATACTTTTCGAGAAGTTTAAATTTCGCTTGTCCGAAGGACTATAAAAAGTTTTGTGGGGGTCCAGGGGGCGGTTTTTCAAAAGAGCCCCCTGGCCGCCGGAGGCAAAAAAACACTCCTTTGCCTTTTGCAATGAAAGGACATTATATTTCATGTAATCTTCTTTTATATTTTTTATCAGGTAACGAAACCTGAACCTGGAGACTCGATCATCGATCTTTAATTCACTGGTATTTCCCAGGTAATACCGGTTCACCAGTTTAGCAATCACCGTACCCATGGAAGGGAAGTCGTACGCTGCCCCGGTATTATCAAAACCGGCCTTATAAAATGTTTTATACCGGCGTATCGGTTCGTCCTTATATTTTTCGAGACTGATTACCATCAGCCGTTTTTTTATCTTTTCTATATTCCGGGCTATCTTATCCCAGAAATAGTTCGCGGGGAACTTCAATGCTTTCTTTTCCCTGTCGTATTCTACTGCCAGGAAAATATTTTCATGGTCTTTAAACCGGTTAAAGAGTTTTGCCATCAAGCTGTCGTTGGCAAAGGATTCAAATGTCATATCGATGCCGATAAAAGGGACTTTATCTTTAATAAGATCGATAATAGCGATCATCTCTTTTACGACTTTATCCCTGGCTGTTTGTGCTTCCGGCCTGTTGTCCTTGTAATAGGGCCATGAATCGATATCGATGAGGATGATATTTTCAGGGAATAATTCTCCTTCCAGGGGTTGCGAAAAAATCCTGTCATTCCACAGGTCATTGGATTTTTTGTATAAAGGCACATACAGGTGAAGAATCCATATGAAACCCAAATATACAATCCCGAAAAATATATAAAAAGGTATTTTAGAGGTAACCCTGGATACCAGGTGCTTGTTTTTTTTATTCATTATTTTTCTCATATTTTTTTAACCGCGAAGTTACGCGAAGGGACGCGAAGACAAAGGGGTTCATTCTCCATACATGACAAAGGCGCTCCAAAAATAAGGAGAGGAATAGTTTTTACCCCTTATCATCTCCAATTTGGCCTGTCTTAAGGCTTCTTCTTTTTTCATTCCTTTTTCCAGCATATTGGTATAGAATTTTACCAACAACTCTTTGGTGGCGATTTCGCTGACATTCCAGAGACCGGCAACCACTGCTGGGGTTCCGGCATACATGACGGCACGGGTTAAGCCGGTAACGCCCTCCGCTCGTTCCATTTTTCCCGAACCGGTTTTGCAGGCGGAAAGGACTACCAGTTTGGCATTGTAATGGCAGTTCATGATCTCATTGAGGGTAAGATACCCGTCTTCCTTTGCTCCCGGTATTTGCGACAATACCAGGCTCTGGAACCCGTCGCCTAATATACCGTGACAGGAGAAATGGATGTAATCATATTCTTTCATATCGACGGCTTTGGCATTCGTTTCCGTGGCGTTTTCCCTCAAATAAACCATAGTCTTTTGATTCTTCTTGCTCAAAAGTCCGGCAATGACTTCGACCTCCTGGCCGCTGCCCTGTAAGCGGTTTAGAACTCCGCCTTCTCTTTCGTACTTTCCCTGGTGAATTTCTTTTATCGTATCACCTTTTGATGGAGAAAGCTGGCCTTTCTCCGGCTTCCCCTGTTTAAAATTTCCATAGTCATAAACCGGGTCGCCAAAACCGATGAAGTGGTTGGTTCTTGCATCCCGGCCGTAATGTTTTCGTAGAATTGCCAAGGTTGAAGCACTCTGGATATATTTTATGCGGTATTTCTCCAGCAGGTAAGTAGGGTTACCTGAATTATCATTACCAATTACCAGCGATTCAAGGGGAATTGCTGCAAGAGCCCCGTCAGGTATTATAATTATTTCCTTTTTCCTTTTCAACTTAGATTCAAGCGGTTTGAATATCGATTGATAAATCGTTTTGCCATGGTTGATCATCCATCTAGTAACCATCGGTATGGTGAGCCTCCTTTTTTCACACTCCTTCTTGAAAGGGCATAAATATTGATTTAACATGTTATTAATATCATTTACTGTAACTCCTAGCGTCACCACCTGGAAATCTTTTTTAGATATCAAGAATACATAAACCTTTTCCCAGGCAATAAAATAGCGAATCAGTAGTTCATCTTTTTTTAATACATTTCGTTGTATATCTCCAACAGTAATCGGTTCAGGGTATCGAATCGAAGCATACAACGGATTATTTAATCTAATTTTAATAAGGAGGTCTTCATACTCTCCCTCAACTTTTAGGCGTTTTTCTTTTAATTCCCTTAGTTTCTCCTCATCCTTTTTTCCGGCGGCATTGATTATCTCTTTATTCCTCAGCGACAGCTTTGCAACAAAATCGTCTCTTTTTTGTTTGAGATGCGGTGCGATACCCTTCTCAATCTTCACCAGTCCTTCGGCAAGTTGGTCCAGGAAGCCCCGTGCCCTTATAGATTCCGCATATTTAAAGGCACGTTCATCATATTTGAATTCCACCAAAAATTCGACGGTTTTTTCATACCGAAAATGAGCCTCTTCCATAAGCGTCCGTTTCATTGGTGAAAAAGCAGTCTGTTGCCGGAACTTATCCAGGTAGAAGAAACCTTGTTCAAAGAGCATGAGGGCTTCCTCTTTTTTGCCCTGCATGTGCCGGACCACTCCTTTCTTTAGCAGTGTGGAAGACCGGGGCTTTATACTTAAAAGCTTTATATAAATTGCCAGTGCCTTGTCGTACATCCCCGGTGCTTTACCCCACTCATATTTGAGAAAATAAATATCTCCCAGGCTTTCATATACATGGGCGCAGGCTTGCGAATATTCCAATTGTTCAAAAATAATAAGCGCTTTTTGGCACATTTCTTCGGCTTTGTCAAAATCGTTAATTGCCAGATAAGCTTTTGCTTTACCCAGGTAACCCCAACCTTTTCCCCTGGATAAGTTTGTTTTATCAAAAAGTGAGATCGCTTTGTCGTTCATGATAATTGCTTTTGAATATTTCCCGTCCGCATAATGTACCAGGGCTTCCCCCAGGTAAGTTGACCCTTGTCCCTGGCGATTGCCCGCTTCTTTATATAAATGCCGCGCTTTATTGTACATTTCCAGCGCTCTTGAATAATTACCGGTTAACGCATAAATATACCCCTTACCCCGGTAAACGTCACTTTGGTCGAGCATACAGCCTGTTTTCTCAAAAATGTCCAATGATTTTTCGTACATGGCAAGAGCAAGGATAATGTTACCTTTATACAAATAAATTTCCCCCATTTTGTAATACACTTTTCCCTTTCTCCAGGTCTCCCAGATTTCTTCAAAAAAGGGCAGTGCTTTTTTATACAACTCCATTGCTTTCGAATAGTTCCCGGAAAAAAAGTATCTTCTCCCTTTACCGGCATACTTGCCCCTGTCCCACCACACATTTCGCCTTCTTATAAAAAGATAACGCTTTTTGGTGCATTGCTGACGCACGTTCATTTTCACCGATGTTATAAAAAGTATTCCCCATTAGCCAATACACATTGGCAATACCTTTATAATTTTCAAATTTTTCGAAACCATGCAGTGCTTTCTTGAGTGTTTCCAGAGCATTTGAATTGTCACCCCGGTCGTAATAAATTTGAGCTACCGATAGGTCCACTTCGCTCATCAACAGCGGAATTCCTTCCTCCTGGCATAAGGAACGGGCTTCTTTAAACATTTTCAGTGCTTGTGTAGTTTTCTTGGATTCCATCAGAGCTTCTCCTTTTAGATAATAGAAAATGGCCAAATTCCTACGGTTCCCGGATTTTTTAAAAAAAGGTAAAGCTTTTTTGTACATATCAAGGGCTTTTCCGAATTTTCTACTCTTATTATACCTATATCCTTTTCCCAGATATACATTGCCCTGCCCATTTATGTCCCTTGTTTCATCAAAGTGAAGCATGGCCTTATCGTACATTTCCAGTGCACGGTTCAGATTCCCGGTATTAAAATATACCCGGCCTATCTCTATGCAAACCTCTCCCTGTGCCTGGAGATTTCTCTTTCTCACAAAAAAATGCATCGCTTTTTTTAGTATTTCAAGAGCATGGGTATTATCACCGGTGTGACAATAAACACTCCCCTGGAACAAGTATAATTTGCCTTGTTTTTCCAGGTTCCCGGCCTTTTCAAAAGAGTACGCTGCCTTTCTTAACAATTCCAATGTATGAAGATAGTCGGTTTTTGCATAAAAAATATATGCTTGATCAAGATAAATAAGTCCCTGTCCGTTGAAGTCTTTTAATTTCTCATAATGGGGCAGTGCTTTATTATAATAAGCTGCAGCATTTTGGAAGTCCCAGTTGAGATAATAAAAATCACCCACCAGGCGATACACTTCGGCCAATGTGGGCTGCAAACCTTTGTTTTGAGCCAGGAACCAGGGCAATAGTCAAAAAACTCTTTGATCTCTCATAAACACCTCTTTTGGCAAACGTTATTATGATATCCGGGGGTACCCGGTTTTTATTTTGTTTCATCCATAAACTAAGCCCTTGTTCTCCACTATTTTCAAAAACCTTCACAATTTCCTTACTAATTATTTTATCGTTGTCCTGACCAAGTGCACCAATACTCAACAAGGCCATTAGAACAAAGATGGCTGATTTCTTTTTCATACTTACCTTTCTCCCAGCAGCACAAACGCAGCCCAGAAATAAGGATGGGCATAAGAGACTTTTATTTTTCTCTTATTTCCATACTCAACCACTGCGTTTTTAACCACATTCCTGGCTGATTCCAAGGCTTCCAATCTACCTTTTGTTTTTAGAAATTTTCCATAATTTTCGATGAGCATTTTGGTAGCCCGAGTGTCCACCTGCCAGTGGCTGGCCACCACCGCTTGCGAACCGGCAAAAAGAAAACTCCTGGCCATACCGGCAAAGCCTTCACCACCTTTGCCGCTTTCTCCCGCACTATTGCAAGCAGAGAGGATAACTACATCGCTGTTTAATCGCAATCCAGCGGCTTCTGACATCCCCAACAACCCATCGTATTCATCCGGGTTGTTTACCAAAGAAAGAACCAATGCGGGTTCCGTAATATCTTTATTCTCTGCTTCTTTTCCCAGTATGCCGTGGGTTGAAAACAATACGTATTTTGCATTTTCTAACCCTGCTTTCCACACATTTTCTTCGGAGGCATCAAGACCTGAATATATCTTCCCTTTTCCGATTTGCTTGCTGAATATCTGTGCTTCTTGGGCGGTTTCCGGTAATCTATCCGGGGGCCATTTCCTAACAACTCGATGTTTGACATACAATTCTCCTTTAATTAGTCCTTTAGTCTTCGCCTCCTTTCCTTTGATATCTTTCATCTGATTTTTTGAAAATATTGGATCAGCAAACGCAATTAATCCTTCTCCCGTCTCTCTCTTACGTGCTAATTCACCTCTTAATACATCCAACGTTGAAGCAGTGGGAATATAAGATATGCTGTATTTTTCTCCCAAGTATTTCATCTGAGTAAATTCGTAGAAAAGCGGAATATTCCCGGAAAATTGCTTCAATGCAATTTTATTGAACGAATAATTCTTAAATTTATATTCAAATTTCTCCGGAATTTTTGTTACCAACGCTTCGAAAGGGAAACCATACAAAACACCATCCGCTGAAATTAAGACATTTTTTGTGGTGATATAAGGTTCCAGGGGCTTAAAGAGTTCCCGGTATAATTCATTACTGAATTTTGGGTATTGCCGGAAGTCCTTGGGCACTCTCCTCATATCTCTTTCGAAAATCCGTTTTAATGCCTCATAAGATTGTTTGATCTGGTTTCTCAGATGTATGATCTTTTCTTCTACCCATTTTTTTCTCACATCAATTTTTACTGGTTGAAAGCTATGCTGAGAAACAACAAATGCAACCGAATAATCTTCCAATAGATAAAATGAAACATAAGTCTCATCTTTTTTTAAAAGCTTCTGAAGCTTTTTGAGTTCAATTGTTCCAGGATAAAGCAATTCTGCATAGCGGGGAAATTTCTGTTTCATTTCTTCCTGAATTGCAGAAAGCTCCCGGTTGAGTTCAAACAAAGTTTGAGATAATCTTTGCTGGGTATCACCTTCGGCTTGTTTTACTTGCGTTTTTGTTTTAAAAATCCTGTGAAGCAGTTGGATCTCTTCATCCAATACTTCTTGAAATTCAGGGTTTTGGACTGCTACCATTCGCCTTGCCCCTCTCTCTGCCATCATTTCTGAAAATACCACGCTTTTTGACTTTTCAGCGGTCTCAAAAGCCTTCTGATGATTTGCATTTTTATCATATAAATTAAACAATTTCTTATACCTATAAAGATAATTTTCAAAAAAAGAAATTTTGAGATATTTTTGTTTTAGTTCAAATCGAATTCCGTCGTTTATAGCGATAGACTTTTCAAACGCATCTATGGCCTTATCATATTCTCCTAATAAACTGTGTACTGTCCCGATACTATATAAAGCCAAACCTTCTCCAGAACGGTTACCAATATCATATAATATATCCAATGAATGTTTGAAGTACACCTTTGCTTTTTCAAATTGGACAAAAAATCGCAGTAATAATTCACCAGTGTTGCGATGAGGAGCGGATTTTTTACTTCGTTTGCCAGAGGTACGAATGTCTTCATTTATTTTAGCATTGTATAAAATAGCTTCCTCATACTCGCCAGCACTAGCATATATATACATATCGCCCAGGGTCAGTAATGCCATCGCTTCCCCTGAGCGGTAGCCAATTTTACGAAATAATTCCAGGGATTTTTCACAGCATTCTATGGCTTTACCAGGTCGGCCCAAATAATAATAAAGTGTCCCTATATTATGCAGAGCAAAGCCTTCCTTTTCAAAGTCGCCAATTTCTCGAGCGTATCGAAGGGCCTCTTCATAGCAATCCATAGCTTTTTCATATTGGTCGTTTGAGTGATGAACGAGTCCAAGATTGTTAATGGTAGATGATATTCCCGATTGTTTACCCAGACTTCGAAAAATTGAAAGTGAAAGCTCAAAGTATTCTACTGCCATTTTATAATTACCCAGGCTAAAATATAACTCACCAAGATTGTTTAAAGTTGTTGCTTCACTTGAATGGTCACCCTGTCTGCGGGAGAATAAAAGTGATTGTTTATAGTACGTTATAGCTTTGTCATAATGCCCATTACCGTTGTAAGCAAGGCCTATACTGTTTAGTGTATTGCTATCTTTAAATTGGTAATTGCCTTGTCGATTTATTGCCAACAATTGCTCGTAATAATCCAATGCTTTTTTATAAAGACACCGCGCTAGATAGATCGCTCCGAGATTATGGAGGGTCAGCCTTTCTATTGAATGCAAGCCGATGGCGCGAGAGATAGACAGGGCAAGCTCATAATGCTTTTCAGCTTCTTTATATCGTTTAAGATGTTTATTCATAAGTCCAACACCGTTCAAAGCTTTTGCTTGTCCATATTTATCGCCAATATTACGGAAAATAGTTAAAGCTTGTCTGAAATAATCCAATGCTATAACATATTGCTCCTCTAATTCATAGACTGTGGCAAGATTGTGCATAACTACTGCTTCATGACTTTTTTTTCCAGAGTTATGAAAAATTGCCAGTGCCCGCATAAAATGTACTTTTGCGTTATCATAATCTTTGAGGGCTTGATATATTGTCCCAATATTAGACAAAGAAACTGCTTTTGCATGCTGACCACCCAACCTATTTCTTATCATTAAAGCCTTTTCATGAAACTCTTTGGCTTTATAGTAATGGCCCTGTTTATTATACAGTTCACCAAGATTATTCAAAGCAAAAGCTTCCCCTTCTTTAAATCCTATCTCTCTATATATTTCCAATGCCATTTTGCAATTCCCTTCCACTTTTCTATATTTTTCAAGATATAAATATATTACTCCTAAATTAGTTAATATATTACCTTGCTCAAGCTTAAAGTCATTATCAATACAAATCGATAGAGAATATTCAAGGTATTCAATTGCCTTCTCATATTTGTTTAAAGCTTTGTACATTTTACCGATATTATTAAGGTCTGATGCTGCGTCATACAATCTATATGTCCTATTGATTTCGTAGGATTTCCAATAGTAATCGATCGCATCTTTAAAGAAATAATTTTTTTCAAAATATTTAGCCCATTCAAAATAGATATCTGCCAGCTCCAGCTTAATTTTTTTTTGCTCCTCTTTATTTTTGACTATCTTTAAAGCCTCTTTTAAAGCTTTTTCTCTTTTTTCGAATTTGTTTATTCCTGCATTACCATGGGGATTAAGTGTCAAAGTTAAAATAAACGATAAAAAATACAAAGGTACTTTTCTATTCATTTTCATTTTGATCTTTTTTTGACGTTAACTTTCACCTAGCAAAACAAAGGCACCCCAGAAATAGGGATGGGCATAAGAGACTTTGATTTTTCTTTCTTTGCCATATTCAACTACTGCGTTTTTAACCACTTTCCTTGCTGCTTCCAGGGCTTCCAGTCTTCCCCTGGTTTTTAGGAATTTCCCATAGTTCTCCATCAACATTTTAGTAGCATTCACCTCTACAGACCAATGGCTGGCCACCACTGCTTGCGAACCCGCGAAAAGAAAACTCCTGGCCATCCCGGCAAAACCTTCGCCGCCTTTGCCGCTTTTCCCTGCGCTATCGCAAGCCGAAAGTATGACTATATCGCAATTTAATCGCAATCCTGCCGCCTCGCTCATGGTAAAAATACCATCATAATCAATTGAATCCTCCACCAATGTCATAACTAAGTATGGTTCCTCTATTCCTTTAACATTTTGCTCCATCCCCAGAAAACCATGGGTAGAAAACAAAAGATATTTTGCCTTTTGAACATGTGCTCTCCAAATATTTCTTTCTACTGCATCCATTCCTGTATATATTTTACCTTTGCCAATTTCATCTTTGAAAGCCATTGCTTCTGCTTTTGAATCTTTTAACCTTTGAGGCAGTGGATCTATCAAAACGATTTGCTTTTTTAAGTGTTTCTTTGGGACTCGTTCGTCAGTTAAAGAAAATACCGGATCGGCAAATGCCACCACACCTTCTGTTTTCTCATCCTTGAGTATTTCATCTCCCCTCAACACATTCAAAGCGGAAGCAGTGGGGATATAAGCAATATGGTAACGACTTCCCACGTATTGCAGTTGCCGGAATTCCTGGAACAACGGGATCTCACCCTTTAATTCCCCCAGAGCCATTTCTTCCAGGGAGTATTTTTTACCTAAATACTCAAATGAAACCGGCACTTCAATTGCCAACACTTCCAATGGTAAACCATAAAGAACTCCATCGGCAGATACAATGAGGTTTTTTGTATTAAGAAAAGTTTCCAGCGGTTCGAATATCTTTTGATACAACCTGTTGCTTTCAACAATGTATTGAGAGTAAGAAGCAAACTGTTTTGAAAATTTTCTCCTTTTTGCTCTATACGTCCCATTCTTATCATAATTCGGCTTAACATAATTAAGGGCGGGTAAGGCTGCATTAAGTGACGCCTGGATATTTGACACTTTCTCCTCTATCCATTGCTTCCCTACGGACAATTTCACAGAGATCAAATTGTTTTTGGTAAGAATAAAAACAACGGTATCCTCCTGGAACAGTATGTAGGAGATATAGGTTTCATCCTCTTTCAAAAGTTTTTGTATTGGTTTTAGACTAGTGGTGACCGGGTAAAGAAGTTCTTTATACCGGGGGAAGGTTTTTTCCACTTTTTTTCGCAGGTTGAAAATTTTTTGCTCAATAGATCTCAGTTTCTCACCCGCAGTTGTTCGAGCTTCGTCTTTTGATTTATTTATTGCCGTTATTAACCTGTTTCGTTGATTTAGTAATACCGTTTCCTCTTCCAGAAGTTTTTTTAATTCGGGTCTTTGGGCTGCTATTTTCTTTCTGATACCCCTTTCTGCCATCATATCGGCAAACACAACAATCTTGGAATTTTCAGCCGCTTCAAATGCCTTTTTGTCACTGTAATTATCCCAATATAACCAAAATAATTCCCTGTAAGCGCCCCGGTATGATTCAAAAAATGATAATTTGGAATCCTCTTCACTGAGTGCAAAGCGAATTTTATTTTTGACTGAGAGAGCCAGTTCAAACTCTTTTATTGCATCATCTTTCTTACCGATTTTAATGTAAGAGTAAGCTAGCTGCAACCTAATTAGTGCTGTGGAATCGGTTGAATTGACGTTCTCGGTAAGTTTTATTGCATTTTTATAGTATGGTATGGATCTTTCATATAGATGCTGACAAAAATAAAAATTTCCGATGCTGGAAAGAACGGTTGATTCCAATAGGGGGTCTCCAATGTCACGACTGATTGAGAGAGACTGATTGTAGTAATTTTCTGCCTTTTGAATTTGTCCCAAATTCCTATAGAGGTCTCCCAGGGCATTCAATAATGCAGCTATTTTATTTAGTTCTCCTCTCTTTTGGTTTTTTTTAAATACTTTTTTAAAATGATCAACTGCCTGATGTTGTCGCCCTTGGGCCACTTTCAATAAACCCAGGTTAGCAAGTATATCCACTTCAACAGCCCCTCCACCGGAACTGCGAATTTTTTCCAGTGATTGTTCTAAATATTCGCCAGCTTTCTTAAGCTGTCCCAGGCATAAATAAACCACACCCAAATTGTTCAAAAAAAATACTGTTTCGAACTGGCCATCAACATTTTTTCTCTTTTTCCGCGCCTGTTCAAGGTACCGAATAGCCTTCTCATAACGACCCATTAAGATGAATGTGTATGCCAGGTTATTCAAAAGTAAAGCCTCCATAAAATGATCCCCTTTTTTCTGGCTTACTTTAAGAGCTTGATTATAAAGATCAATTGCTTTTTTATATTGACCGGTATAGAGATATACAAGGCCGATATTCAGCAGGGCATACGCCTTCTCCGTTTGATCGTTATTCTCTCCAAAAATAGCCAGGGCATTTTTAGAATATGTGATGGATAATTCGTATTTACCAATTAACCGTTGAGAAAATCCAAGAAGAATCATTACAAATGCCTCATCTTTTCGTTTCCCAAGCTTACGGAAAATTGTCAGCGATTTTTCTAAATAATCTATCGCCCTGGGGTATTCTGTTAGCCCAAAAAGATAAATGTATCCAAGAACACAAAGTGCACTAGCCTCACCTTCTTTATCCCTGATTTTGCGAAAAATCCCAAGCGCTTTTTCTAGATATGCCCTTGCCTGGTTATATTGAGAGGCAGCATAAGACATGAGTCCAAGGTTGACGAGAGCCTCGGCTTCAATTGCATGATTCCCGGCTTTTTGAAAAAACATACGGGCTCGTTGGTAATAATTTATCGCTTTTTCATACTGTGCCAGGTTTTCATAAGCCAGCGCTATTTTATTCAAAACTTCTCCAATAGATTGAGGATTGTATTTCTTAACAATTTCGTAGGCTTTTTTATAATTATCCAGGGCATCTTGATAATGTTTCTGCTTCTCATGATATTCTCCCCATAAAAAATAAATTGCGGCTAATCCTCTATAAATTTTTCCCTGGGCTTCAATATCCTTGAATTTTCCAAAGCATTTTTTTAGCAATATTTCCACTTCTCCAAATCTTTCTAATCGCACCAGTGTTGCACATAAATTTTCCAGATATACAAACTCTTCCGGCTCTAAATTGACTATTTCCCGGAAATATTCCAATGCTTTTTCATACTGCTTCAACTCAAAATAAGCCATGCCGATATTGTTAAGCATAAAAGCTTTCGCCGTTTTATCACCCAATTCCTTTATGATTTTAAGGGATTTTTTATAAAAGTCGATTGCTTCATGGTAGTTGGATTTATTATACGATCCATCTCCCTGCAATTCCCAAAATTTGCTAGCAGCCTTTTTTGTTTCTCTATCACTTAATACAGCACCTTTATCCACAAGAAACATTTCAATGTTTTTATATCCTGATGAAATGGCATAAAAAAGTGCTGCTGTTTTATTTTGATCGCGTGCATTCACATCCGCTCCCTTTTCTACTAATATTTTCACCTGTTCCAGGTTCCCTGCTTTAACCGCTTCAAATAGATGGCTATTCAATTCCTCTTGTGTTTGAGGGTAAGCAAAGAATGTGAATACCAAAACCACCAGAAAAAAAAATTGATTCTTTCTCATTTTCTCTCCTAATCTATGTTATCATAATAGTTCTAGTAGCTCTAAAAATGCTTGACCAATCTGATCGTAAGCATCATCACAGAGAGTGGCCTTCTTACTGATAGGATCCCGGCAAATAATCTCATCTTTAGTAAATTGAAAATTCTTTGCGACAATTCTTTTAGTATGCTTCACAATCACTATTAGGCCGACTGAAATAAAAGGATCATTAATATCGTCTATATAATACCCGGTAACAATCACATCCACATGATTGGGATTCATGATTTCAGCAATAATTTTGTCGATCTTTTGATTTTTGGTTAGGTTGGGGTCAAAGACAATATTAATCAACTTATTGACATTTTCATCGGTATTTTTTATGATATGACCGGTTTCGTTGAGGGCCAATTGCGGATTTTGCTTTGCGGCTTCGGCCATGCCTTTTTCCACTACCTTATTAATCAATTCAGCATATTCGGTGCTGGCCATGGTGGATTGAGTTCGGGCATCTAAAAAGGAGAGATGAGTAATGTAAGTCTTGCCCTGTCCTGGGGGAGGAGATAGTTTATAATTTATTTGCTTGATTAACTTCATATACGTTTCGCTGATTTCGCATTCCTCCTGCCCCATGAATATTGGCAAGAGACTTAAAATTCCAATAGTTGTTAGAATTCGGAAGATTTTGCTTTTCATTAGAAATACCCCCTTAATATTATTTTGATAATCGTTTTCATCCTTACCTTTCACCCAACAAAACAAATGCGGCCCAGAAGTATGGGTGGGCATAAGAGACTCTGATTTTTCTTTCTTTGCCATATTCAACTACTGCGTTTTTAACCACTTTCCTGGCTGCTTCCAGGGCTTCCAACCTACCTTTGTTTTCTTTAAGATATTTACCATAATTTTCTATCAACATTTTGGTGGCCCGGGTATCCACCTGCCAGTGACTGGCCACCACAGCCTGCGAACCGGCAAAAAGAAAACTCCTGGCCATCCCGGCAAAGCCTTCGCCGCCTTTTGCGCTTTCACTTTCACCTGCACTGCTGAGGTGGATTCTTAAATGCTATAGTATATCGGGATAAAGACTCAATCATCCCTCATTAGAGCCAATATATACTATTTCTTTATTCGTATTTCTTAAAATTACAAAGAGTTTATTTTGATGTACATAAGTGATTCGTTTCCCAGTTACAAGAATGTTTCCTCTATCCCTCCATATATCTCTGATTGCATTATTTTTGGACAATGTGTTCGGTAATATAGAATAAATAATATCGACACTTTTAATCATATTTTTTATATTTCGAGCTGTATCCGCTGTCATCTTAATAGAAACTCCAAGACCAGAATAACTACTAAAGTATGTATATTTTCTTTTACTTTTGATAACCAGAGTATATTTCTTAAAATCGTACTCGATATATTTCGCCACAAAACGGTCATATACAAATCTATATTTCGGATTATTATATGCATCGTACTCATCTTGAAGGCTTTTAATTCTTGCATTAACAACTTCTTTCAACTCAGAGATTCTTTCATTCAAATCGAACTCATTTTTAAAATTTGTCCCATATTCTTTGTTTATTGACTGGTAAGCATTAGGATTGATTGATTCTAAAAAATTCTTTAATTTAGATATTTTTCTGTCAATTTTCCACAACCTTCCTGACATTTTTTTATAGTCTTCAAATAAGCACATTTCCTCGTCTTTTATGCTTTTAAGAGTTTGTATGATTTCCGCTCTCTTTTTTTTTTCAGATATTTTTTTGTTCTCCTTTTCAATTAAACGCCTCCTATTTCCCTCTTCATTTAAACGTCTCCTATTTTCCTTTGCAATTGAACGCCTTCTATTTTCCTCTTCAATTAAACGGATTTTCCTTAAATTAGAATCATCCTTCAGGAATTTTTGTCCACCTTTGGCAATATCTGTTAAAGCCGCATATTGACTATATGCAATTAATGCACCAACAATAGCAACTGTCGTTGCACCCGCAATATAACCTTTAAGTGATTTCTGATTGTGAGCAATAAATATCCCAAATACCCCCAAAATAGACGAAGGTACAGAGATATATAACGATAAAATTCCCAAACAGGGTATAAAAGACCCGAATAACCCAATTAACCCGCCAATCAATGTGATTGTTGCAATACTACTTACGGTTCCCGAAGTAGTAGATTTGATCTCGTTTGTCATGTTTCCTCCTATTACAAAAAATTTATTTTCATAATTTTTCCCAATAACCCAAAATATGATGCCAAAAACAGAAAAGGATGAACTATATAACAGAGCCTGGACTTGATAAAAAATGAGATCAGACATATTGTTAAATTTATCAAAACAAATATCAGCAAATTTAATGAATTACTATTTAAATTCATCGATTCATCATATTTGCCATGCATAAGTAAAACAAACGCTCGCGTTATCCCATACGATGGGAAATTTTTATTATCAGGAGAGTTGGAAATGTTTGGAATCCCATAATTTAGTAAGTAAAGTTTATTATTCTTTACATTAAAACCAAGGCCGCCCAAAAGGATCAGCATTAGTATCACAAACAGACTGATATTTAGATTTTTATAAATCCTGGAAAGCCTTTCTTCCAAATTTTTCGTTGAACTTTTTAGTAAAAGCAAATCCATTTATCACTCTCCATACATGACAAAGGCACTCCAAAAATAGGGAGACGCATACTTGCCCTCCTTGATCATTGCCAATTTGGCCTGTCTTAAAGCTTCTTCTTTTTTCATTCCTTTTTCCAGTATATTGGTATAAAACTTTACCAGCAACTCTTTGGTGCCGATGTCGCTAACATTCCAGAGACTGGCTACCACTGCCGGGGTTCCGGCATACATGACGGCTCGGGTTAAACCGATAACGCCCTCCGCTCGTTCCATTTTTCCCGAACCGGTTTTGCAAGCGGAAAGAACCACCAGTTTAGCATTGTAATCGCAGTTCATGATCTCATTGAGGGTAAGATAGCCGTCTTCCTTTGCACCCGGTATCTGTGATAAAACCAAACTCTGGAACCCGTCTCCCAGAATACCGTGACAGGAAAAGTGGATATAATCATAATCCTTCATATCAATGACTTTAGCATTCTTTTCCGTGGCGTTTTCCCTCAAGTACATCATGGCTTTTTGAGAATGTTTTTTGAAAAGTCCGGCAATGGCTTTAACTTCTTCGCCACTATCTTTTAAACGCACCAATTTACCGCCTTCCCGATTATACTTGCCCCGGTGGATTTCTTTGATCTCATTTCCTTTTACTTCATCAATACTCTCTTTCTCCGGTTCCCTTGCTTTGAAGTTTTTATAATCATATACCGGATCACCGAAGCCAATGAAATGGTTGGTTTTACTTTCTCTTTTATAAAACTTTCTAAGAGTCTCCAATACAGAAGCACTCTGGATATATTTTATACGGTATTCTTCCAGTAAGTAAACGGGTTTGTCCGGATTTGTGTTATCGATAACAAAGGACTCAAATGGAACCAGCGCCAATTTTCCGTCCGGCACGATTATAATATCTCTTTTTCCTTTCAATTCCGATTCAAGCGGTTTAAATATCGATTGGTAGAGTTTTTTTCCATATTTAATCAACTTTTCACCATCTTTGGGTTTAGTAGATAGCAAATACCGGTTTGTAAATTTATTAATATCATTTACTGTAACTCCTAGCGTCACCACCTGGAAATCTTTTTTAGATATCAAGAATACATAAACTTTTTTCCAGGAAATGAAATACCACATCATCAGTTCATTTTTTTTTAATACTCTTTGCTGTATATCTTGAACCGCAATTGGTTCCGGGTATCGGACCGAAGCGTACAACGGATTATTTAATCGAATTTTAATAAGGAGGTCATCAAATTCTTGCTCTACCTTTTGATATTCCTTTTTCAATTTGTCCAATTTTTCTTCGTTCTTTTTCCCGGCAGTCTGGCTTATTTTTTTGCTGAGCAGTGATAGTTTGGCAACAATAGCGTCTCTTTTCTGTAGAAATTCCGGTTTTATGCCTTTTTCCAGTCTTATCAGTCCTTCGGCAAGCTGGTCCAGGAAAACCCTGGCTTTCATGGAACCGCCATATTGGAATGCACGCTTATGGTATTGATTTTCCAGCATAAAAAGAACGGTTTCTTGATATTGCTCATAAAACGTTTCCATGAATGCCATTTTCATCCAGGAAAAAGCAGCTTGTTTACGGGACTTTTCCAGTTTTCCAATGGCTTCTTCAAAAAAGACCAGCGCTTTATCTTTTTTTCCCATTTTTGCTAAAACCTGTGCCTTCCTATGCAAGGTATGAGAAAGGGGTTGACTTGTTCCTGTTTTTTGGTATTCTTGAAATGCCTTATCATACATTGCCCCGGCTTTTGAATAGTTTCCCGTTAGAAAATTAATTTCACCCAGGGTTTTGTATAGATGCCCCTTACCTTCAATATGCCCAAACTCCGAGTAAAGAGGTACTGCTTTTTCGTACATCTCTATGGCATGTGACCAGTCGCCACTTATAAAATCGATTACCCCCATAGCCATGTACAGGTTTTTCCTTTCAACGGCATCTTGTTCATTTCCCAGCAAAACCAGCGCATGGTTGTACATATTCCTGGCGTCTAACCGGTCGCCTGCTTTATAATAAATATGTCCTTTAGCCATATATATGTAAGCCTTTTCCCGGTTATTTTTTGTTATTTCAAAGCAGTGGAATGCTTTATCGTACATTTCGATGGCTTTTAAATTCTCTCCGATATTTTGATAAATTACTGCTTTACTTCTATAAACACTGCATTGGCCTGGGAGAGAACCTGCTTTTTCTAAAAATAGCAATGCTTTATCGAACATATCAAGGGCTCTTATATTATAGCCGATGAATTTATAAAGGGTCCCCCGAAGCATGTAAACATATCCCTGTCCGTACACATCTCCTGCTTTTTCAAAAAATTTCAATGCTTTTTCAAGCATCTCAAAGACTTTTATATATTCACCTTTGTTTAAATGAATCGCCCCTTTTGCTAAGAATATTTGGCCCTGCTGCTGGAGGCTTTCCGTCTCTTTCATTGAAAGTAATTCTTTATCGAAAACTTTTTCCATTTTATTAAAATCATTTTTGAGAGCATAAATTGCCGTTTTTAGTATGATTAACACATCCTGCGCAAAAGGATGCTTTATTTCTTCAATGAGGGGAATTAATTTTTCAAGGCATTCAAACCCTTTTTCACGTGATTGTATAAATATACACATTCCCATTTGAGCAAAAATATGAAGGCTGTCATATAAAATATATTCGCTGCAGTTGGTGGAAATATTTGTACTGTAGACAGTTGTCATGGCCAACCAGGTTTCAACGGCCTTCTGTTTTTTTTTCTCTTCGGTAAGAATCATGGTAATCCTGAGCCATTGCTCATTTTTTTCATTAAACCCTGAATCCGCTATTTCAACAATCAGGGGCAGGTTGATATCATTTCTTCTTTTGTTAATAAAATTTCGTACGCCTGTTTCACCCTGTGATCGATACGCAGCCAGGATTCCTTTTTTCAACTTACCGATCCGGATGTGATCCGTATTATAAAGAGCCATTAATGTATCTTTGAATTGTTTGGGAAAGGCGATTCTATTTTCCTCTGCACTAACAGACACCCAAAAAGAGAAAAATATAAACAAAACACAAAGGTTCTGCCACTTTAATTGACTAAACATCCTCACACCTCCTCAGGACGAATTTTCATTTTTCATCTTTATTCTTGATTTTGACACACTTATTCTTCATATTAGGCAGCAACACTCCAATTTTTTATCCTGTTTGGGCAGCAGATAAAAAGTTAAAAACCATGCTGCTCTTTTAAATTTTCAGGCTCATTACCGACATCTTTTTTTGCATTTTCATCAATTTTTGACGTATTTTCATTTACGGTATCTACTCCGTTTGTACCAACCTCTTGATATTTAGCGATTCCCAATGCCTGTTCTATCCTGGTTATTTTTAAAATGGCTTTATTAAGGCCAAAATAAAGCCAGGCATATATAACCGCTGAAATAATAACAGCAAAACCCATCAAAATTATTCCATCATCGATGCCCCTATATCCTGAATTGGATTTGCTGAATAATATTAATGCAGCGATAGCTCCGGCTATTATCGTTATCCAACCTTCCCACTGCCAGGTAACCTCCATATTCAACTTCAGGGCTGACCTTCTGCTGTTTTTCTTCAATTGGTTTGTTTTCCCTGACATCTAAACCGCATGTGGAACAAAAGTTAGCTCCCTCAGATAATTCATTTTGACATTTTGAACAAAACATGTTTCCTCCTATATTTGCCACAGACTTACACAAGCCATACACAGACAAATGGTTTTCTTAAAGTCTGTGGCGTTTCATTTTTTTATGTTATATTTGATACTACCTTTTTTACATCAAGACGCCAATTCCAGTTTTTACCTTAAGTAAAGCCGGGTTATTTTTTTGTTTGGTGCTGAATACGGGATAAAATAGCCGGGCCCCTTCTTAAAAAAAGGGCCCCGGCTTCCCTTTAAATTTTTTTTGTTTTTACCTTTTACCGTATGACGATATTCAATTCTTTATCGCCATCTACATACAGGTCTGTATATTTCATCCCGTTCACATAAACCGTTATGGTTGTTTTGGGATTACTACCTAAACAGAGCCGGTATTTACCATTCTTGGGGAATGCTTTTTTGCTGTTCCAGGAAGTACTTATGGTTGATGTTCCATCGGATTTTGATCCGTCCGACCAAACGACAGTACCGTAAATACACGCGTCACCCGCATAAGCGAAAGCAGATACGATAAACAAGGTGATTAAAGATAAAACGAAAATTTTTTTCATGTTTCCTCCTATATTTTGCCACAGACTTTCACAGACTATTCACAGACTTTAAGAAAAACCATTTGTCTGTGTATGTCTTGTGTAAGTCTGTGGCTTTTCTTTTTTTCA
>Ga0114923_10000703_pt1 | contig 24906 bp, 39 predicted proteins | sample SumtaG_FD_89578 | JGI IMG/M metagenome (GOLD analysis project Ga0114923, IMG submission 89578) | Deep subsurface microbial communities from Indian Ocean to uncover new lineages of life (NeLLi) - Sumatra_00157 metaG | ecosystem: Environmental > Aquatic > Marine > Oceanic > Sediment | place: near...
AGTTCTTCATTTAAAGGATATTTTGATGCTTTTAAAATAGATCCTAGACAACGTTCAATTTCTTTAGTATTTAAATGTGTTAGTGTTGGAAAACCAAAAGAAGGTCAATTCTTCAATATAGATAATTTACCAGAAAATATAGATCCAACAATAGAAGAATACATAAGGAGATTTTATGAATAGAGATATAGGAGATATTCTTGATAGATATTCAATAGCTAAACTTAAATTTGAAAGAATAAAAAGAGCAGAGAATCGTAAAGAATTTAAAGCATTTGAATTAGGTTTTATTAAATCAGTTAATAAATATCCTAAAATTTGTGTAAAAGAATTTGCTAAATTATTATATGACATAAACGCTATGATTTGGGATTTAGAATTTGATTTACGTAAAGGTAAATTAGATGGTGCATTAACTGAAGTAGGTATTAGAGCTATTAAAATCAGAGAACATAATAGATTGAGAGTAGAAGTTAAAAATATTATTAATCTTTTAACCAGAGAAGGTTTCCAAGATGTGAAACAAGACCATGTATCGGAGTAAATTATGAAAACATTAATGTTAAAACCAAACTCAAAAGGTTCACAATATCAAGGAACTCAACATTTATCAGCTATTGAGCCACCGATATGGTTAGCACTTATGGCTCATAAATTTGAAAGTGATATAATTATAGATGCAGAAGCATTAAATCTAGATTATAATGGAACTATCAAAGAAGTATTGAAATATGATATTGATAGAATTATTATTTTAGCAACAGGTTCACATCCTTCTGCTCATATACAACAAAAACATATTATGCAACAGTTAGCTAATCGTTTAGAAGGATATGCAGAAGTAAAACTTTTTGACCATTTACCATGTAGTCCAACTAAATGGAAAATACCTAAATGGGATTTGTTACCGATGGATAAATATCGTGCTCACAATTGGCATTGTTGGGGACATTATTCTAGACAACCTTATGGAGTAACTTATACTAGTTTAGGATGTCCTTTTAATTGTGAATTTTGTTGTGTAAAATCATTTTATGGAACTACTTTTGAACAGAGGTTAATTGAAGATGTTGTAGAAGATATAAAATTGTTAGTAAATAAATATAATATTAAACATATTAAATTTATGGATGAATTATTTACTTTAAATCCTAAAAGAGCAGAATATATTTGTGATGCTATTATAGCTGAAGGATTTAATGATTTAAATATTTGGACATATGCTAGAATTGATTTAGTTAATCCAATGTTATTAGAAAAATTTAGAAAAGCAGGTATAAGATGGCTTGCTTATGGTATAGAAAGTGGTAATGAAAATATTCGTAAAGAAACTTCAAAGGGAAGTTTTAGTAATGATAAAATAAGCGATGTAATAAAAATGACTAAAGATGCTGGTATATATGTATTAGGTAATTTTATGTTTGGATTTTGGCATGATACTTTTATTAGTATGAAAGAAACTTTAGCATTTGCTAAAAAATTACAATGTGAATATGCTAACTTTTATTGTTTGGTAGCATATCCTGGTAGTAAATTATATGATAAAATTAAGGAAACTAATATTCGTTTACCTGATAATTGGGAAGCTTATGCTCAAATGAGTCCAAAGTTTGAACCTTTACCTACTAAATTCTTATCAAAAAGAGAAGTATTAAAGTTTAGAGATTTTTCTTTTACTAATTATTTTAGAAATGAAAAATATATAAGAATGATGAGAAAAACATTTGGTGATGATGTAGTAAATGAAATAAAAGCTATGACAAGTATAAAAATAAAAAGAGAATTGTTAGGTAATCAATGAGTTTACTTTATAATTGGACACCGAATAATAAATTATTTAGAGATGGTCCTCCTTACAGAGAAGATATACCAGATTTTAAAAAACCAATAGCAGATTCTATGTTAGATTGTGGCAGTATTAAAAATTTAGTGCATTTTATTAATATGTTTCTTAAAGAATATAATATTAAAGGTAAAATGCTTCAACTAGGTGCTTCATTTAATAGTATGAAACAAACAGAAGAATGTTTTGGTTTAGAGGCATGGAATCTTGATTTAGTAGATGATAAACAACCTACTACTATAATAGGTGATGTAACAAATTGTCCAGAAATACCTAATGAGAGTTTTGATTTTGTTTTTAGTAGTGATACTTTTGAACATTTAACTACACCTTGGACTGCAGCTAAAGAAATGATAAGAATTTTAAAACCTAATGGATTAATTTTTGTAACTACACTTTTCTCATGGAGATATCATTGTTGTCCTATAGATTATTGGAGATTTACTCCACAAGCTTTAATGTTTTTATTTAAAGAATTAGAATGTATAGAAGCTAATTGGGATATACATAACAGAAGAGTTCCTCAACAAGGTAGAAGTGAAGGAGAGCCTGATTATGATATATGTCCAGAAGACCATTTTGGACCATGGATGGAAAATTGGAGAGTATATTATGTTGGTAGAAAAACAACATAACCATGTGAGATATCCTAATAGGTAAGGAAGCTGACTGTTAATCAGTAATATGCTGGTTCAAATCCAGCTCTCACAGCCAGTGGGTGTGATGCAATTGGTAGACATACTTGTCTTAGAAACAAGTTCTTGAAGGTTCGACTCCTTTCTCCCACACCATATGGCGGTGTAGCCCAATCAGGTAGAGGCATGTGACTTAAAATCGCATCAGTATGAGTTCGAATCTCATCTCCGCTACCATGGAAGAATGGCAGAGTGGTTTATTGCAATGTCCTGCTAAGGCATCGGATGTAACAGTCCCATAGGTTCGAATCCTATTTCTTCCGCCAGGAGAGGCAAGCCAATGTGGTGGTGGTCGCTGTTTTGAAAACAGTTAGGAGCTAACGACTCGTGGGCATTCAACTCGCTCTCTCTCCGCCAAATGGGAGTATAGCTCTAATCGGCAGAGCAGTTGACTTTTAATCAATTGGTTGGTGGTTCGAATCCACTTGCTCCCACCAAAAATGAAAACAAAAAGAATACAAGGAAAAGTATGGAGTGGTTTTATCGGAGAGTGTAAGGGTGAAGGAATATGTCCTATGTATTTATTGCGACCTAAAGGCGAAGCAGTTTTTCTTTGTAGAGTGTTGAAGAAGTTTTTTGGTAAAAGAGTCCAAATTACTATAAGGAAAATAAAATGAAACCACATAATTTTGAAGTAGGAATAGTTTTAGGTATCATAACTCTTTTAACATGGGATAAAATGCCTGTTCCTTTACTTACAATATGTATAATAGTTTCTTTATTAAATATTATTAAAGGACTTAAACAATTTAAATGAAAACATATATATTAGGAGATATTCATGGTGGATATAAAGCATTAATGCAATGCTTTGAACGATCTAAATTTGATTATAAAAAGGATAGACTTATAGTATTAGGAGATGTTTGTGATGGATGGACTGAAACTAAAGAAGCTATTAATGAATTACTTAAAGTAAAGAATCTTATTTATATATTGGGTAATCATGATGAGTGGTTTTTAAATTGGATTAATTTAGGAGTTAAACCTTATATCTGGGTGAGTCAAGGTGGTTACAATACATTACGTTCTTATAATTTTGATAGAACTAGTGTACCACAAACACATAGACAATTAATAACTAATGCTAAATTATTTTATGAAGAAGATAATATACTATTTGTTCATGCAGGAATAGATCCACAAACTAAAGCTGATAATCAACCTAAAGATATATTATTATGGGATAGAACTTTGATTAATAATGCTCGTATGAAACATTTTCAGAAACAACATTATGAAACAGAATTTAAATATGCTAAATGTTATAAAGAAGTATTTCTAGGACATACTACTACCTTATGGGTAGATAAAACTGCAACACCTATTCATGTTTGCAACATTTGGGATTTAGATACAGGTGGAGGTTGGCATGGTAAATTAACTATTATGGATTTAGATACTAAACAGGCATGGCAATCAGATTATGTTGCAGATTTATATCCTGAAAGTGAAAGTCGTAGAGATTATAATTTTGATGTAGCAAATAATTTCGGGGCATAGCTCAATGGCAGAGCACACTCCTTATAAGGGTGTAATTCGGGTTCAATTCCCGATGCCCCAACCAGTATGGTTGGCTGAGTCTGGTTAAAAGCATCTGCCTGTAGAGCAGATCTCCTTCGGGGGTTCGGAGGTTCAAATCCTTCACCATGCACCAAGTAGAGTCGTCTAATGGTAGGACTAAGAACTTTGAATTCTTCAATGGTTGGTTCGAATCCACCCTCTACTTCCACCAAGGTTAGCTCAATGGTAGAGCATTCGACTGATAATCGAGAGATAGAAGTTCAATTCTTTTACCTTGGACCACTGCCTGTAGCAAAATTGGAATGGCAACAGACTTCTAAGCTGTATAAATAGAGGTTCGAATCCTCTCAGGCAGACCAAAATGAGTATAATAAATTGGGCAATTTGTTTAATATGTGGTGAAAATATTGTTATTTTATTAGAAGGAATAACAAAGGAAAAAGCTTTAGAAAAAATAAAACAAACTAAATGTCCAAGATGTGATAGTGATGAATGGAGATTTATTGAATGTCAAATAGATTTTGACTAATAAATGGAGAATAGATGATGACACAATGAACAAAGTTGTATTTGTAATTAAGATTAATAATTATCTTCAAGAAATGTGTGCAATTACGTTGCCTACAATAAAAGATTATGCTCGCAGAATTGGTGCAGAATATATAGAAGTTACTGAAAGGAAGTTCCCAAAGTTTTCCATTCCGTATGAAAAGATGCAAATTTATGAATTGGGCAAGCGTAATGACTGGAATATTCTTATAGATGCGGATTATATGATACATCCGCAAGCTCCTGACTTTACTACAGGTCTGACCGATGATTATGTGGGGATAATGGAAGCCTATGATATGAAAATAAATCTAGTTGGTAAAGATGAGGTTTTTGAGAAAGATGCCAGGTATATTGGTATAGCAGCCAACTTTATTATCACGCATAAGAAAACACATAATCTGTGGAAGCCACTGGAAATGTCTATAAAAGAAGTGTGTAAATATGCTCGTTTTGATAAAGTAGAGGAATATTGTATGAGCAGAAACCTTGCAAAATATAACTATAAATTCACTGGATTACATTATCATCAGGCCATCGGTAGAATGTTCAGGCATTTGGATGTCACAACCTCAAAGGTTGCCAAAGGGGAGATTGTTCCTATGGCAAAGAGAATAAGGGAAGAGTTTAAACAATTTTAGATTTGGAAATTGAGAATATTGTCTAATTGAAAAGAGAATAAATGCCTGTAGTTCAATGGACAAGAACATTGGTCTACGAAACCAAAGGGTGAGAGTTCGAGTCTCTCCAGGCATTCCAGGCAGATTAGTTTAGTGGTAAAACTTTAGACTGTCGATCTAATATCAGGGGTTCGATTCCCCTATCTGTCGCCAGGTATCTATCGTTTAATGGTAAGACCTACGACTGTGGCTCGTAGTATTTGGGTTCGATTCCCAATAGATACCCCAAAAGGCAGATTGGTGTAGTGGAAGCATATCAGAATTTCAATCTGGGGACAAGGGTTCGATTCCCTTATCTGCTACCAAAAATGAATAAATACAAATCAGTAATTACAGAATCTAAAGCACGATGGTTCATTATAAGTGAATTATTAATGAAATATGAATTGAGAACTATGGTTGAATTAGGAGCTAGTAAAGGAGATAATGCTAGAAATATTTTATGGGATTTAAGAAAGAATAATTATGGGTTACTTAGATATTATCTAATAGATATATCCATAAATCAAAAAATAGCTACTTACGGAGAAACAAAAGCTCGTTTATATTATTACAATGATTTTTATTTAGGAGTTAGAAGTTCTTGTATCTATATTGATAAAGGTTCTATAGAATCAGCTAAAGAGGTTAAAGAAAAAGTAGATTTTGTATGGGTAGATGCTGATACTACTTCTACACAGGCTATAAAAAAAGATATAGAAACATGGTTACCAAAACTTAAAGTGGGAGGTATAATAGGAGGAAGATATGTCTCTTTAAAAAGAGAGAATATTCATACTTATTATATTTTACCTTTAATAGAGAAGATATTTGGTGCCAAAAATTTAAATTTTCATTCATTAATAGAACAAAATTCAGGGAGAGAAGATTATATGTGGTGGTTTCAAAAATGAGTTTACATTTACTAGATAATAATGCAATATTTTTTCATATTCCAAGATTGGGAGGACGATGGGTAGGTGCAGTCTTAAGTAAAACTGGTGTAAGAATGATAGCTCATCATCGTTTAGGAGGAAATAAAAATTCTTATAAAGAATTATTAGAAAGAGATTTCCCTATTGAAAACCAATTTTTATTTACTTTTGTTAGACATCCTGTTGCTTGGTATAGAAGCTATTGGGCATGTAGAGTTGAAAAGGGATGGCGAGTAGATTGGATTGATAAATTTAAAGCTGATACTTTTGAAAAATTTATGGAAAATATGGCAAATACTAATCGTCCATATGTTTCAGAAATGTTCTACCATTATATTGGCAAACCAAAGATGATGAATTTTGTTGGTTACAATGAAAATATGGCTATTGATTTAATGCATATTCTTGATTTTTTGAATATTAAATTTGATAGAAAAGAAATCTTAAAACTATCACCAGTTAATGCAAGTATTTTAAAACCTAAATGTTCAAAAGAACTAATTGATAAAATAATAAATATAGAACATAAGATAATCACAGAATATTATCAGAACACACCTTTTGAAAATTATATATATGAATTTGTGAAAGGAACATAATAAATGGAAAAAGGAACACCTTATTGTATCTGGTTTACTGGCATGCCAAATAGTGGAAAAAGCACATTGGTTTATCATTTATTACAAAAACAACTAAGAAATTGTATAGTTATAGATGGGGATAAGTTTAGAGAACATATCACTCCTGAATTATCATTTAGTAGAGAAGATATATTAAAGAATAACAAATCAGCTATTAAAACAATTAAGTATTTAATGGGTCAAGGATTTAATGTATTAGTGGCAATGATAACACCTTTCCAAGAGATACGAGATTTAGCTAGAAAAGAAATAGATAACTATATAGAAGTATTTGTTTGTTGTCCTGAAAGTGTAAGAAAAACAAGACCTTCTTTTATGGCTAGTGAAATTTTATATGAAGTTCCACTCACTGAGGATATTACAATTCAAACTGATAAAGAATCAATTGAAGAATCTACTAACAGAGTGTTAAATTATTTAAAGGAAAAAAGATGAAATATTCATTGTTTATAGGAAGATTCCAGCCTCTCCATAAAGGACATGTTAAATTAATTAGAACAGTATTAAATGAAGGAAAAAATGTTTTAGTTTTTTTAAAGGATACTGGAAAAAATGAAAATAACCCTTATAATGTTAGTCAACGCATTAATATGTTTGCAGACAAGTTTGATAAAGAAATGCAAACAGGACAATTAAAAATACACTCTATACCACAAATAGACATTGATGAAGTAGTTTATGGAAGAAGAGTTGGTTGGGGAATTAGACAAATAAGATTAGACAAAAAAACAGAGAATATAAGTGGAACAAAGATTAGAAAAAATGACAAAATATAATACAGACATAACAAAAGTGCAGGAATATTTGAAAAATAAATCTATATGTTTATTAGGTAATGCAGAAAGTATATTCAACAATAAAAAGATATTGATAGTTTTGAAATAGTATGCAGATGTAATAGAGCATTTCCTAAATTATATGAAAAAGATTTTAAAATGGAACAGCATAAAGAATATATAGGAACACGAACAGATGTTTTGTTCACTTCTGCTATAGCTGTAGGAAGAGAAGAAGTTGAAAGTATAATAAAACCAAAATTTATTATTAGAACAAGAAAAAGCGTTACAAATATGACTCCATGGTTTTTGGAAAATTCCATTTTGTGGAGTGAAGTTATGTGGTCTTCTTGGTGTGTTAAAGTAAATTTTTCTCCCACAACTGGTTGTTTAGCTTTACATTTTCTTATGGAATGTATAGAATTTAAGGATTTAACGTTATATGGATTTGACTTTTGGAAAACACCTGACCATACTGTAACTATAAGGCATCAAAAGTTAGTTGGTCATAATCCAGAAAAAGAAAAGGAATATGTATTAGGATTACCTAAAAAATATCCTAATATAAAAATAATAGAGGATTTAGAAAATGAAAATAAATGATTTATTGATTAAAGAAGGTATTTTAACAGATAAATTTAATAGATATGATATTTTAGTTAAATATTATACTATTAAAGAATATTTAAATGCCAATCCATCTGCTTTTGATTTATATTCAAAAATGCAAATTGCTAGAATGGGTAATAGGATAGATAATATTGATTTATCAATTGAAATATTTAAAAAATACATAGCTTTTTATATATTTTATAAAGGGGTAAAAAGTAGAGGAATTTTAGTTGATATAAAACCAATACTTATAGGTAAAGATGATAAAATGTTAGATGGTTCTCATAGATTATCTTGTAGCATTTATTTTAACGAAAATGAAATAAATGTTGAGAGACAAGATAGAAGTAGTAATGTTCCTTATAATAAAGAATGGTTTAAACAAAATAAATTTACAGAAAAAGAATTAGAACTTTTTGAAGAGATTAAAAAAGAAATCATATTGAAAGGATTTAAAAAATAATATGGGACATATATCTAATATACCAATAAAAATAGATACAGGTGAGTCAGAATTCAATCTAGAAAAAGAAAGATGGTCTTTGCCTTTTTCTATAGAATTAAGTAAAGAAGCATTTCATATACATTGGCAGGATGTTAGAATCGAATTAGATGATGTTAGTTTTGAGAAGTTTTATTTATCATTTAAAAAAGCTTACGAAGAATGGGTTAGATTAAAAAAACCCAAAACTAGTAAATCAGTTATCTTTTTGAGCAAATGGTTAGGTGAAGAAGAGTTTAGTCATTATAAAAATAGGAATATTAAAATAAATAAAAGTGGAAAATTGAGACATCACTTTCAAAAGTTTCCAAGAACTGAAAGTGGCAAAGTATATTATGATAATATTTTTCAAGTTGAAAAACAAGAGGGTGGTCAATATCATATACATTATAGAAATTTTAGGTGGGAATTAGGAAAAAATTTATTTAATAAGATAACAAAAGCTTTTTATAAACTTTCAGGAAACAATAATGAATAGTAGAGAATTAATTGAATTTGAAAAGAAAATAGCCGATCTTTATGAAGCTGGTAAAATTAAAGCTCCTATACATTTAGCAGGGATTAATGAAAAACAATTGATTAAGGTATTTAAAAAGGTTAAACCAAATGATTGGATATTTAGCACATGGCGTAATCATTATCATTGGCTTTTATCTGGTAAAAGTCTCATGGATTTAAGAGACCAAATATTACAAGGTCATAGTATGCATGTCTTTGGTAATAGATTCTTTTCTTCAGCTATCGTTGGTGGTATTAGTCCTATAGCTGTAGGAGTAGCATATGCTTTAAAGAAAAAAAGAAGTAAAGATAAAGTATGGTGTTTTGTAGGTGATATGGCTGCAAGTGGAGGTTTATTCCATGAGTCTGTCCAATATGCTTCAGGACATGACTTACCTATTACTTTTGTTATAGAGGATAATGGTCTTTCAGTAGAAACAGATACTAAAGAAGTTTGGGGTAAAGGTAAGAAGAAGAAAATTATCAGGTATAAATACTGTAGGAGATACCCACATGCGGGGACAGGAACTTTTGTCTTATTCTAGAAATAAAAAAGGTCAATTTAAAAAAGGAACTGTTCCTTGGAATAAAGGATTAACTAAATATGACCATCCTAATATAATGTTTCATTCTAAAAGAATGTCTTCATATAATAAAAATCATAAAATGCCAAAAGGACAAAATAATCCTAATTATAAAGGTGGTAAACCTAAATGTATTGATTGTGGTAAGAAATTAACTAATTATACCATTAAAAATGGCAAACCTAATTTAAGGTGTGTAGATTGTTATTGGAAATTTGCTATAGGTAAAAATTCTCCTACATGGAGAGGAGGCATTAGTAAAATACCTTATCCTTTCAGTTTTACCAAAAAATTAAAAGAAAAAGTTAAAAAACGTGATAATTATAAATGCATATTGTGTGTTATATTAAATGAAAAAATTAAACATAAGAATCTATCTGTACATCATATTGATTATGATAAACAAAACATAAATCCTATAAATTTATTAACCCTTTGTAGAAAACATAATACATTAGTTAATTTTAATAGAAAATACTGGAAACAATATTTTAAAACCATAATGAAACGAAAAAAAGAAAAATGAATGCATATAAATGTGCTATCTCATCAGAAATGCACAGGCTAGGAAAAATCAAGAATTCTATATTCCTTGGACAGCAGGTGGGAGTTACAGATTTTTATGGAACTTTAAAAGGTATTGATAAACGTAAAAGAATTGAAATGCCTGTAGCTGAAGAATTACAAATGGGTTTAAGTATAGGTTTATCATTAGAAGGATATTTACCTATATCTATATACCAAAGAATGGACTTCTTACCAAGAGCTTGTGACCAATTAGTTAATCACTTAGATTTAATATATGATTTATCAAAGGGTAAATTTAATCCAAAAGTTATTATTAGAGTAACTATTGGTAGTAATGAACCATTAGATACAGGTTTACAACATAATAAAGATTTAACTGAAGGATTTGATAAATTACTTAGATTTATGTCAGTAATAAAAGTTACTACTCCAAAGGAAGTTAAAAAAGCATATAAATATGCAAGAGAAGATAATAAATCAATAATAATAGTAGAAGAACAGGACTTATATCACTAAAAAATCATGAAAGAAAATAAAAATAATCTTACAAGAATAAGGGGACAAAATGAAAGTGCTTCTAAAAATATAAATACTCTAATTTCATTTTTATTTATTTATAGAACATTTGTAGATAAAAGTAAACCAGTAGGACATATTAAATCTATTTTAGATGATATTTTAAATAGTACAGATTCTAAAGACCATGGTGAATTTGAAATTTTAATTAAGATAGATGCAGATGATGAAACTGTAGTGAAAGCTATATATGAAGACAAACTTTTAGAAAAATATCCATTTCCTATTCATTATTTTATGACACATAGATGGGAAGGAAGATTATCTTTCCATCAATATTATCAATATATATATCCTTATATTAATCCATCATCAAAATTTATAAGTTTTCTTACAGCAGATTGTAGATGCCAAAAACCTGAAGATAGACCTGGATGTCAAGGATTTAGAACAATATTCGATTTTTTAAAGCAAGTTCCAGATAATAAATATACTATTTATACAAATAAAAAATGGTATCCTGGAAGTTTTGAAGATATTCGTGATTACATTGCAACATATAAGATTTGGTATGAAGCAGGATATACTGAACCTTTCCCAATAATTCCTGTTCATATAATGAATATATGTGGAAATTTTGGTAATCATTCTTGCAGTGAAACATGGGTAACTTTGTTAGGAATAATAATGTATGTAGATTATGGATTAAGTATATTTAAAAATCATAGTGGATTTATAGAAATAGATAATATTGGAGAACATGGAATAGAAATGCTCCCTATAAAAAGTTTATATCCTTTATCACTTTGTGATTCTTGGATTAAAAATCTATCATATTTTTCTTTAGTTAAACAGCAAGCTAAAAATATATATTTAAATTTAAAAGCAAAGGAAATATTAGGATAATATCTTATGTATAAAGTAAGTATTTTAATTCCAAGTATGAGACCAAAAGAAATTAGAAGATGTATAAATAGTATTCATGAAACAATAAAAGATATAGAATATGAAATTATAGTAATATCTCCATTGAATTTAGAAAAAGAACTGATAAAGAATGGTTCAGTTAAACATATTAAATTTATTAAAGAGACAAAAAGAGAAGGAACAACTAAAGGAATTGAAATTGGTTATAAAAATTCTATTGGGGAGTATATTTTTGTCATACCTGATGATACAGTATTACAAACTGACTGCATTAAAAACTTATTGAAATTTTCAGAGGAACATAAAGAAGAACTCTTTTTGACTGGACCTCGTGGTTCTAATTTGTGGGAAATAGAATGTGAAGAAACTATCTATGGTAAATATTATCCTTGTAATCCTTTTATTAAAAGGGTAGATGTTGAAAAATTAGGATATTTATTTGATATTGAATATAAAAATTATTTTCAAGACCCTGATTTAGCTCTTAGAGTTTTGCATAATAATGGTAAAGTAGAAATATGTAAAGATGCATGGTGTTCAAATCATGTAGTTTTAGATAAACTAACTGAAGAAAGAGTAATTGAAAATTTTGATGATGATTTTAATAAATTTACTGAAAAATGGCACTCTATTTATGGAAAGGGTTTTAAAAAAGAACCTGACCTAATAAATTTAGGAGTTAAACTTGTGAAAGGAGGTATACCTATGGAATGTTGTATGAGAATCATACAATTTATTAAAGGTAAGGAATGGGACGAAATATGTAAAGATTTAATCAATTCACATCACACTTTAGGAGCAGAATATCTTTATTCTACTTTAGGTTTTATTATGGGTAAATTGAAAGATATTCCCTTTTTATATGAACAGTTCAATTTTACTTTACAGAAAAGATTAATAACTGAATTTATAGATAGAATGTGGGAAACAGAATGTATATTAAATTTTAAAACTGTTATATCAAAATACAGAGAAGTTAAAGTAGAAAATACGAGAAATTTATTAATGTGTGGTTTAATATATTTGATATTAAATATAAAAAATAGTATCAGAGCAGATGTTTTATTTATAAAAAATTATAAAAATACAGATATACATTATGAAATAAATCAAAAGACATTTCATGATACTAAATATGAAATCTCTAGTCCTAATTTTTATTCTTTAATAGAAGAAATAGATAAACATAATTCAGAACTATCTTCTGTAGATTATTTAGAATTAAAATATATAGAATTTTTATTGTTCTCATTTTTGCCAGATAGAGACAACTTAAAAGAAAATTTATTTGCTGTTGTAGATTATTTTGGCAATAAATCTGTTGATGAACGTAGAATGGGGAAAACTACAGGATATTTATGGTGGAGAAAATAATAAAAACTAAAGTATTATTAATAAATCCTCCAGCAATACATGGAAAATTAATTCCTTTAAATATTTATTTTCCTATTGGATTATTGTATTTGGCTAGTGTGCTCAAACAAAATGATATAGAAGTAGATATATTAGATCTTAATAATGAGGAGTTTAAGAACTGTGATTACATAACTTTCATTAAAGATTATAATCCTGATTTAGTTGGTATAGGTTGTATATTTAGTGGATCTTTTATAGGTTTACAAACAACAGCTAAAAGAATTAAAGAAAATTTTCCTAATATACCTATTGCAATAGGAGGAATACATCCTACAACATATCCTTCTATAATATTGAAAAAATACAATTTCATTGATTATATAGTTGTAGGTGAAGGTGAAATAACTTTATTAAAATTAGTTAAATCTATTGTTAATAAACATTCTGTAGTTGATTTGGATGGCATTGCTTATAGAGATAAAGGACAAGTAAAATTCAATCCTAAAACACAATTTATAAATGATGTAGATACTTTACCTTTTATTGATTATGATATGTTAGATTTAAAAAATTATAAAATTGATATTAGTAATTGGTATAACCCCAAAAAAATATCTATAGGAATACCTTTTACAATTATCAGTAGTAGAAGTTGTCCTAATAAATGCAACTTTTGTAGTATGTGGTTAGTGCATGGAAGTAAGTTTAGACCACGAAGTGCTAATAATGTATTAGATGAATTAGAATATCTCTATCATAAATATGATGTGCGTTATTTTCAATTTATGGATGACAATATAACCTTTGACAAACAAAGAATTTTGGAAATATGCAAAGGTATAAAAAAACGTAAATTGAATATTCAATTTGATGCACCTGATGGAGTAGCTATAAACAGATTAGATGAAGAAATTATTGATGCTTTAGTAGAAGCTGGTTTGATTTTTGTAGCTTTTGGTATAGAAAGTGGTTCAGAATATATACGTAATAGAATAATAAAAAAAGGTCTATCAACAGAAAAAATATATAAATTCATAAACTATTTTGCTAAATATAGTCATGTATTTTTAAAGGGATTCTTTATTATAGGTTTTCCTCAAGATACACATGAAAGTTTGCAAGCTAGTTATAAAATGATAACAGAATTACCATTTGATAAATTGAGTGTGAATTTTGTTGCACCTTATCCTGGAACAGAATTATTCAGTTATTGTATAGCAAATAATTTGATACCTTTTAAAATGGAGGATTATGTAGAAGTAAAGGTTTTCCAAGATACTGACGATCTTCCACATTTCATACCTCATAATTTAACAATAAAAGATTTAGTAAGTTTTAGAAGGAAATGTTTTGATTACATGAAAGAAAAACGAAGTAAAATAAATTTACCTGACAATTATCCGTTAAGGTATATTGGAAGTGAAGGAAAATAAAATGGACAAAGACAAATTAAGTGAAGTAATAGGTAAGGTATATGACAAAGAGGCACAATATTTTGCTGAAATCCAAAATACTACTCGTGAAGAAGGAGGGTTTAATAGAAATTCATTGTTTGAGTTAGGATTCTTATTAGATAAATTTGCTAAACCTAATATGAAGGTAGCAGAAATTGGTAGTTGGACAGGATTCTCTACTAGTGTACTTGCTAATTTAGTAAAGCAATATAATGGTAAATTATATGCTATAGACTGGTTTAAGGGTAGTCCTGAAAGTGATTTGATAGAACTTCGTTTTATTCCAGCTAGATTAGTTTTAGATTATAACTTAAAAATGTTTGATGTAGCAGGAAATGTTGAAGTAATGGAAACTACTTCTGCAGAAGCTGTTAAAAGTTTTGATGATGAAAGTTTGGACTTTGTATTTATAGATGGTGACCACAGATATGTTGGAGTTAAACAGGATATTGATTTATGGTTTCCTAAAGTGAAGGTTGGTGGAATATTAAGTGGACACGATTGTGAATATTTAGTCCATAGTTATGAAGAACTATTTTCTAAAGCATTAGAAAAAGATTTTTTTCAAGCTCATGTGGGAGTAATTAAAGCTGTAGTAGAAAAATTTAGTAGTTATAATCGAACAGGTGATGGTAATATCTGGTGGATTCAAAAAGGATAATCTATGCATAGATTAAAACGTATAATTAATAATAGAGTTGCAATAATATTAGCTCATGGTAAATCTATTAAAGGTTTGGAAACTAAAATACAGGATTTAAAAAAGTATGATATTTGTTATTGTAGTTTAGGAGTGTTTCCTGTTATGGAAAAGTATATCTTAAATAAGATTAATAAGAGTTTAGATATAGTGTTTGATTGTGCTAGTATTCCAAAATCTAAATTAGAAAATTATGAAAATAATGTAAGATTACCTAGATTAGCTGAATTTTTAGAACGTGATAAAGATAATTTATGGATTACTACTCAAGGCATTATTAGAGATTCTATTGTAGGAATAAACAGAGGTGATTTTACAGATAGATTTCATGAAAAGATATTCATATTGGATTCACTTTTTCCTAGAAAAGAGATTGGTTATTGGATGTCAGTGCCCAATTCTACTACATTATTAATAGCAAGTTTAATGTCAGGAGGAGCAAGAAGAATAATATTGTGTGGATATGATGGATATTTAGGAGAATATACAACTGGAGCAAATTCTTATTATCATAGTGAATATATAAAAGAAGAAAGAAGAATTTTGTTAAATTCTTTATTAGATTATGGTATTAATAGAGATACTGAAGCATTTGAACAAAAATTTCCAAATTTATATAAAGTATATTGTGATTATTTTAAATGTAATACTCCTATATATAATTGCTCTTTTAATAGCATATACACTGTTCTGCCAAAAATAAAATATAATGAATTGGAACAATACTTAATATGAGTAAACAAATAGTTAAAAAAAGAAATTCATTCTTTACCAATAAAACTTGTGACATATGTAAAAGACCTGCTAAAATTTTCAGGACATTTAATAATAAACGTTATGTTCTTTGTGAAGAAAGAGAATGTGATTTAGCGACAAAAATAAAAGAAGGATGGATAATTCCATTGAGTGTAAAATGAAAGATCTTTTTCAGAATACAAAAAAACCTTTTGTTTGGATTGATATAAATGATATTATACCAACTGTTAATGATCCTGTTAATCAAAAACTAAAAGAAGATATATTAAAAAATGGAATGTTAAAACCATTACTTCTTCATAAAGAAGATAAAATATGTTTGATGGGAAATCAAAGATATGTAATTTTGAAAGAATTAGGTATTAAAAAGATTCCTGTACAATTTAATTAATAGGAGAAAAAATATGAATGGAACATTCGTAATAGCAGAAATAGGAATTAATCATAATGGTGATATGGATACAGCTAAAAAATTAATAGATGCAGCTGTATTTGCTGGTGCTGATGCAGTAAAGTTTCAAAAAAGAACTATAGATAAGGTATATGCTAATAATTATCTAGTAGGTTATAGAGATAGTAAATGGGGTAAAACTCAAAGAGACCAGAAAGAAGGTTTAGAATTTGGTAAAGAAGAATATGATGAAATAGATAAATATTGTAAAGAAAAAAAGATTCACTGGTTTGCTAGTCCATGGGACTTGGAAAGTGTTGAGTTTTTAAAACAATACCATTTACAATACAATAAAATAGCTTCACCTATGCTTACACATAGAAAATTGTTACATGCAATAGCAGTGCAATGTAAACACACATTTATTTCTACAGGAATGTCAACTATGGATGAGATAAGAGAAGCTGTAGAAATATTTGAAAATTATAAATGTCCTTATTATCTTTTGCATTGTAATAGTCAATATCCTATGCCTGAAGAAAAAGCTAATTTGAATATGATAAAAAGTCTTAGAAGTGAATTTATTAATAGAGATTTTTGTAAGGGAATTGGATATTCTGGACATGAGGTTGGTTTAATTATCAGTGTTTCTGCAGTAGTTATGGGAGCTAATATTATAGAAAGACATATTACTTTAGATAGGTCAATGTATGGTTCTGACCAAGCAAGTTCTATAGAACCTATGGGACTTTATAGATTGGTTGGATATGTTAGAACTGTAGAAGAAATTATGGGAGATGGAATAAAAAATATTACAGAAGAGGAAGAAAAAGGTAAAGAAAATTTAAGAAGGAATGTAGATTATTAATAATGTAAAGAAAGGATAAAAAATGAAGATCGTAAATCCTGAAGTAAAATTGTTGTGGATAACACCTGAACCAATTAAAGCTATAGAAAGAGCAGGTCGTGTCTGTTATAAATCAGAAGAGAAAATTACTGATGAAAGTGCAGATAAGTTTGTGGGAATGTTAGTTTCTAGAGGACATGATGCTATGATTGAACATGCAGTAGCGTCTTTATTGTTTATTTGTGATAGAGGAGTTACACATGAGTTTGTTCGTCATCGTTTAGCAAGTTATGCTCAAGAGAGTACAAGATATTGCAATTATGCAAAGGATAAATTTGGCAAAGAAATTTCTGTTATTAGACCTCCAGGGCTTAATGTTTCTACATTTTATACGTGGGAACAAGCTGTATTAGAGGCAGAGATTCGGTATTTAAATTTGATAGCAGATGGGGTATCACCACAGATTGCTAGGTCAGTTCTGCCAAATTGTTTAAAAACAGAAATTGTGGCAACTGCTAATTTCAGAGAATGGAGATATATTTTGAAATTACGTAGATCTCCAGCTGCACACCCCCAAATTAGGGAAGTAATGGAATTAGCGTTAAATATTTTGGTGAAAGAAGCACCTGTAGTGTTTAAAGATTTATAAGAAAGGATAATATGGAACTTACCAAAAGTCTAAAAAAAGAAATTAATGAAATGGATTATATTTCTTTGTTAAGAAGATGGAGATTTGCTCCTGCTGGAGATCCTATATTTCAAGGTATTTCAGGGAGATATTTTTCAAAAGTAATGGCTAAGAAACGTGAAGCTATTGGAAATGAAGAGCATGTAAAAATAAGTAAAGAATTGGGGTGGTAATAATGGATAAAAAGTTAGTTTGTTATGGATGTGCTCATTCTGCAGCGATGCACAAATATCCAAGTGGTCCATCTGGAGAACGACCTTGTCAGTTTTGTATTCGTAATCCTAAATTACCTAAGAATCCAAAAGATTTTGTAGTTAATTGTTGGTATAATGATTCAAAAGCAGTTAAGTTACCAATGGACTGTTATCATTCACTTGATATGTTAAATCAAATTGCACTTTGGGAGAAAGGAGATAAAAAATGATAGTTAATTTTTCTAAAACTAGCAAAGGGGATAATATTATTAGATTGTTGCCAGAAACTAAATTTGAAACAAGCATTTTATTAAGTATGAGTTCTGAAGGTAAGTGGAAACTATATCATGATGGAGATACATCAATGGTTATAGCTAATAAGGATGTAGAATTGAGAGGTTAAAATATGATAACAGAAGTTACTAAGAAACAATATGAAGATTTCTTTACTGGAATAACTCATCCTGTCAGAATGGTTAGAACTGCTTGGGAACAGGAAGGTCTTGGTGCAACAACGATAAAGGAATGGTTAATGAAACATGGCGTTCATCGTGGAGATGCCGATCCTCTTGTGAGAAGACTTTGGTTACATGTAATGAAAACAGGAAAACCTGTGCGACTTATGACAACTAAAGAACTTCATAAGTTTTCTCCTTTGCTTAACAGGCACGTCATATGGGATTGTGTTAATCCTCAAAAGATAATTGAAGGCAAGAAAAGTCCAGGTTCAACTAGTCCTAAAGAAGTAGCGAAGTTTATTAAGAAAGAGGAGAAGTGGCTTAAAACCGCTTACAAGGATCTATGAACAAGTGTGAATGTCATGTTTGGGAACCTATAATAGTGCTCACTTGCTTACTATATGTAAGAGAATGCTTCTATTGTGGAGTGTGGCATTTGAGGGATACAACAGTGGAATGGGAGCAACAAGATAAGCTAGATAAAATGATACATGAATATTATGAGGATGAACCACCTTACAAAAGAGGACAAAACTAAAATGAAGAAATTTATCGCCGTAATTCCTGCCAGAATGGGTTCCAAGGGAATAAAAAACAAGAATATCGCATCTCTAGGGGGTTATCCCCTCATAGCTTACTCTATTGCATGTAGCCGACTGTGCAAACACATAAAGAGGACTATTGTCACCACTGACAGTCCCGAGATTGCAAAGATAGCTAGGGAATATGGTGCTGAAGTGCCTTTTTTAAGACCTAAAGATATTTCAGGGGATATGGCTAGAGATATAGAATGGGCAAAGCATTTTATAGAATGGTTTGTAAAGACACAAGGGGAGATACTACCTACTTCTTTTGTGCATCTAAGACCAACAACTCCTTTAAGACAACCTCATCTTGTAGATAAAGCAATTGAATTGTTTTTAGATAATCCAGAAGCATCTAGTTTAATATCGGTTCAAACTATGAATGAACCACCTTGTAAAGTGTTTAAAAAAGAAGATGAATATTTAAAACCTTATATGGATAAAATCACTTTTGATATGACAAATCTTCCTAGACAATTATTTCCTGCAGCTTATTTACCTAATGGATATGTAGATGTTATTAGAACTGATGAAGTTTTGAAGGGAAGTTTTCATGGTAAGAAACTTTTGGCTTATGAAACTGAACCAGTTAGAGATTTAGATAGCACTGAAGATTTATATAGATTAAGAAATGAATTAAATATAGGAAGTAAATTAATGACCTACCTTTTTAAAATCAAACCTAAATAAACCATTTGCACATTGGATCTGTATCTTTAATAAATAATTCCTCACATTGTTTACAATAAGGTGCAAAAGTGCATCTAGTCTTACAATTAGTCTTCCCTGATTCAAATACCAATTTATAATGATAAGCACTACCCCATAATTGTAATATATTCATGGGATCTGGAAAATGCCTTCCTAAACTGTATAATTTCTGATGCCTTTGGTCAGGGCATAAATAAATCCATCCATCAGCACATAACTGAATGCAACAAGGACTAGCATAACATTGTTCAAAATTTTTGCGAGGAATAAAATTTTCATCAAATTTATGGACTATAGTATATACATTAAAGTTCTCATCAGCTAACTCATGACACTTTTCAAATTGTTGTTCTATAACTTTTAAATTATAAGGATTTTGTATTTTCTTTTTATCCATTCCTTGATGAGTGAAATCTGCTGGTCTAGCATGAAAATCTCTCACTCCCAATTCTTTAGCTAATTTGCAAGCATCATATATTTCATATTGGTTATAATCAAATATTAAAAATTTAAATGCTACATCACATTTATTATAATTATTTTTTTCTAACTTAATCCAATCACATAACCATTTTATATTAAAGATAGTTTTATCAAATAAATCAGCTTTTCTACCTATTTGATAAGTTTTAGCTGTAGATGCATCTACTGATATTCCAATCCATCTGCAAGTTCTAACCATAGCAATCATTAAATCTGGAGTTAATAAAGTGCCATTGGTTACTACACTTACGTCCATCCCATTATCTTTTGTTAAATATAAAGCTTTTTTAAGATAAGGATGCAGAGTAGGTTCTCCACCCCCACCAAAACATATAGCCTTAACTCCCCATTTACCTAAAAATTTAACAAGTTTTTCTAGGTGCTCATCTGTTATCCTTCTACCTTTCAATCCCTCATTCAAATATCTAGAAGCGTTACAATGCTCACACTGAAGATTACAGGCATGAATAGGATCTAAACTAGCTTCTATTGGTGGTAAAGGTGCAGGTCTCTTGCCATCTTTCCATTCTCTAATAGCATTATACCAACGAGAATACAAAAGACCTTTCATTGAATTGAAACTATTATAGGGATTTTTCCATTCTTTCATTCTATATGACCTCCGATTTGACCTCTTTTGTCAGATGTATCATATCCACCTTTTTGTCCTTCATGTTGATTAATCACTTTTAATGGTTTATATTTTCTACATCTTGGACATATTTTGTTACAATCTTTGTATTTTATATGAACGATATATTTTGTATCACAGATTATACATAATTTATAATCTTCAAGAGGTTGCATTTTTATTATATTGGTTAATATATGTTAATAATTTTTGTTTAATGATAGGGACTTCTTCTCGTTCAATACGTTGTATATTATGTTCTGGAATCATTTTCATTCTATTAAATATACTGCCAATTCTATTAGCTACACCATCAGCAGTAACTTGTCTAGTATGATAACTTTTATGATTTAAATATACATCTTCTTCAATTACCAATAATCTTTTTATAGGTTCATATATTACATAGGCTAGATAGTCTGCTCCCCATGTAGGTATTTTGGGGTGTAATAGCATTTGAGAGACTTCAAAGGCTTCCCTAGAGAACATAGGAAAACAGGGGAATTTAGGTAGGTATGGGCTAGGTTTGGGGGTATTATCTCTTATACTTGCACAAACTATTCTATCTTTATGTGTTAAAAAATATCCATCTAGTCTTTCTTTAATTATTTCATCCCAATTATTTATATGAATAGTTAAATCATCACCAAATATCCATAAAAAATCACCTTTGGCAAATGTGGCAAGCCAATTGTAGTAATCGCGATTAAGGAATACAGTTCTTTTTCTAATATGTAAGTGGATTGCCATATCAGAATATTTATTTTGTAGAAATTTCACTTTCCCTTGAGATAATAAATCATCATCATCAACAGCAAATAGTATTTCTATATCTTCAAGATTTGTTGTCTTGTCATAAACATTGGCTATTAAAACATCTAAATAACTAGGTCTGCTTCTGGTAGGTATTAATAAACTGAATGTCATATTTATTCCTTATTTATAAGTTCAAAGGTTTTACCCCAAATTAAGTTTTTACTTTGTCTTTTCTCATACATTATTCTGTCTTGACGTAAATATTTTCTAACTTCTTTGTGTGTATAATCTATTTCTCCTGTAAATGCTGGATGATTATTGAAGATTTTTGCTTCTTCACAAAACTTGAATTTATTTATACTTTTAGCAAATAACCATAATTCTCTGTCCCCATAAAATCTATAATATGAAGGACACCACACTTGTTTATTAGAAAAGTAATTTATGAAGTTCTTTCCTATAATACCAAATGCAGATTGAAGTGCTTGACTATCAGGTATATTAACTTGATTTAAACCTAGAACTCCATCAAAATTAGGGAAATGTTTTTCATATTCTGTAATAGCGTTTTCTAAAGTATCTTGAAAAAACTCTACATCATCTGATAAATACATCATAGCATCAGCTTTCATATTTAATAAATAAGAATTCCAGAATTCTGGAACCTTGAAAATTTTAATAGTTTCTAAATGAATTTCTTTAACCGCATTCAAAGAACCCATAAAATACCACAAAGTATCATCATCTTCATTAAAATATATATAAATATCAATTTCTATATTTTTAGCACTATGAAAAATTGAGTTGATGCATTTTTCTAATTTCTCTCTACGATTTAATGTTGGAATAACAATATCTAATTTAATTTTACAACTCCTTTATTTTAAAAATTCATTCCAAAAAATATAGCATTTTCTGCTGCTTCTTCTTCACCTTCAACTTCTATTTCATGCAGTGTTTCAAAAACATGGCTCCCTACTACTAAAACAGGAGAGCTTCGATTAGCTGTATCACCAAGGCCAAGTTGTCCGGCGGAGTTCACGCCCCAAGCCCAAACTTCGCCATTATCCTTCAAGCCAAGAGAATGATAACCAGCACTGATTTCAATAAATGCATGAGAGCCAACAACCTGAATAGGAGAGCTTTTGGACTCCACTGTATCACTACCAAGTTGTCCGGCATTATTGTTACCCCAAGCCCAACATTCGCCATTAGACTTGAGTCCCAAGGAATGGCTCCATCCCCCACTAATTTCCACAAAATTATGAGAGCCAACAACTAAGACTGGGGAGCTCCTACTAGTGGCTGCACCATCACCAAGTTCACCAGCTTCATAAGCACTTCCCCAAGACCAGCACTCTCCATCTTCCTTAAGTGCAAGGATATGGTATCGACCTGCTTCAATCTTTGTGAAAGCATGGGAGCCAACAACCAAGACTGGGGAACTTCTACTTACTGCATCAGACTGACCAAGCTGGCCATAAAGATTCATACCCCAAGCCCAACATTCGCCATTGGATTTAATGGCAACACCATAATGCTCTCCCCCAGATATCTCTGTGAAAGCATGAGAGCCAACTACTAAAACAGGAGAGCTTTTGTGGACTCTGGAATTATCTCCAAGCTGACCATAACCATTATCGCCCCAAGACCAGCATTCGCCATTAGACTTGAGTCCATGACTGTGACTACCTGTCTGGATAACCTCATCAAAAACATGGGAACCGATAACTGCAACAGGAGAGCTCCTATCGGCTATTGTAGTTCCTTGACCAAGTTGGCCCGCAGAGCCTTTGCCCCAAGCCCAAGCCGAACCATCAACTTTGAGAGCAATGCCAGTTTCTTCGCTACCCAATGCTATCTTTGTGAAAGCATGACTACCAACAACTAAGACTGGGGAACTTCGATTAGCTGTATCACCAAGGCCAAGTTGTCCAAAATTATTTAAGCCCCAAGACCAACCAGCACGATTGGATTTAAGAGCTAAACTTAGTGGTTGTGAAGCCATATATTATATCCTCCTAAACATTTTTTTGGTTTCTCCTACAACTGATTGCACATCAGGCAAATATTCATTAAAATCACCTGGCAAGAAATGAGCACTTGAACCATAAACAGTGGTCGGCTGACTATTATATTCATAACTCATTAATTTTTTATATAAAGCAACTGCTTTAAAATATTGTGTTCTATGTCTATAAGGCAATAAATGGTCAGGATGTTTACAAGTTGGTATTAAAATAATTCCATTTTCAAAAGCACCAGCAATATGGATAGGTGCTGAATCGTTTGAAATGAGAACTTTCGCATAAGAAATAAGACTAATCAAAGCTCCTAAACTTAATAAGTTGCGAGTATCAAACATTTCTTCTCTTACTTCTATATTTACAGTACCACGAGTTTTTTCATCTTGACCTATTAAACATACTCTCAATCCATTTTTTTGTAAGTTATCAATCACTTCTTGCCACCATTTTGTAGGAAAAGTTTTACTCTCCCAATGTCTACCAGGATGAACTAAAATTAATTCATTTAAATTTTCTATTCCTAAAGTTTCTATTACCTCTTTTATATCATCAAGATGCACAGGTAATTTAATTCGTTTTGCTTCATTAGGTAAAATACGTTTTAATAATGCCATAGAAACATAATCAACTGAATGACTTAATAAATGTGATACAACCATCCACATCATTGTTTCAGGACCTGGCAAACTTAAAACCTGATAATAAGGAGTATCGGGCTGAGTTCTAAACTCATCGTGGCTATAAACAGACACATCCAAATGCTTAAATATTCGTGGCCAATGAGTTACCACAGATATATCTTCCGTTTTATAAACATACTTCCTCATAAACCTTACCACTGGTTCAGCACATATCTGGTCGCCAAGACCTCCCTGAACATTAACCAATATGTGTTTTTTGTAATTATAATTAGGATAGTCTTGCTTCCATCTCCCTAAATCTTTTTTTATAAGAGACAGAACAAACTCTAGGTTTGGATAGCCAGCGTAATGCATAATATAAGAGTCGAATCGCTCCTCGCCTGTGAAGTGGTCCATGCATGTCATTCTGTTGTATTTATACGGAAGTTCAAATATCGTAT
>Ga0114923_10000704_pt1 | contig 24862 bp, 18 predicted proteins | sample SumtaG_FD_89578 | JGI IMG/M metagenome (GOLD analysis project Ga0114923, IMG submission 89578) | Deep subsurface microbial communities from Indian Ocean to uncover new lineages of life (NeLLi) - Sumatra_00157 metaG | ecosystem: Environmental > Aquatic > Marine > Oceanic > Sediment | place: near...
CAGAACAAGAAGACGGCCAGCTTGTTCAAACAGATTCGATAATACTTAAAGCTAATCTTGCTTCTTTAGGTTTGATGGTTAACGAACAGGGAAGCTTGGAAGTTCAGGAATTGAAAGCCAAAAGAATAATTCCAGGAGAGCTTGAGATGCAAGATAAAGCTACCGGTGAAATCTACTGCACCTGGATAGAAGAAGGTGGGTGGGTAAAAAAGAAAGGAAAGTGCAGTCAGATAAATGGAATCCAAAATCAATCAGAGCAGCCCTCAGCTGAAGAAGAACCCTCTCTTGTTCGAGAAGAACAATCTAATGATGAGGAGCTACCAGCTGAACAGGAGTCAATTATTGAGGGCCCTATTGTTGAACCTGCTTCCACCTCTACTTCCACTTCCACTGAAGTTTCGGTGGACACGGAAGCTACGACGAGTGAAGAACCATTAGCTGAAGAGCCACCAGATGAGGAAGAATTATCTGGAGAAAGAGAGATTGAGGTTGACTTTACTCCAGAACCTACTTCAACTTCAACTACCCAAATTGCAACTTCCACTGAACAAGCTTCATAAATATTAAGAAGATGATCTCTTGAAAAATACAAAGGTTCATTTATTTTCTAAATATGTTAAAATAAATAAATATTATGGCAAAAACTTTAGACAAAATTATAAAATTTAGCTTATATTCATTAATTTTTTTGTTACCTCTTTTTTGGCTACCATTTTCTTTTGAAGCCTATGAGTTTAACAAACAGTATTTGCTTTTCTTTTTAGTTTCTATTGCTTTTTCAGCCTGGTTAGCAAAGATGGTTTTCGTTGAAAAAGAAATTCGCTTTCGCCGAACACCTTTGGATATTCCAGTCCTTTTATTTTTATTAACGGCGATAATATCTGCAATTTTTTCTGTTGATAAAAATTCTTCTTTATTTGGTTTTTATGGAAGGTTTTCCAATGGTCTAATTGGGCTTTTATGTTTGGGCGTATTTTATTTTTTAATAACTAGCAATACCATATTCCGTGGGGAACAAAGAGAAAAAGATGACGGAGAGAAAAAACAAACTATTTCTCATCCATTATTCACCGTTCCTTCTTTGACAAGAGTATTCTTTTCTTCTACTTTTCTTGTTGTCTTAATAAGCTACCTTTCAATTTTTGGGGCATGGAGCAAACTTAATAATCTCTTGGGTCAAAAGTTACCCCTTTTGATGCTCCCAAGGATATTTAATCCGGTTTCGGGAAGTTTGGAAGGACTAACAATGTTTTTGAGTATTGTGGTGGTTTTAATTACATCTTTTTATTTAAAATCCCAGCTTAAAAAAGTTGGGATGCTGGTGTTGCTTTTTTTGTCTTTGGGATTATTAATCATTGTTGATTTTTCTCCAGCCTGGATTACCTTGATAGTCAGTTTTAGTTTATTTTTAATTTTTGCTCTAAAGACTAGAATTTTTAAAGAGAATATTAATCCCCTTTTGCTACCAATATTTTTGATTGGAATTTCCGTAATTTTCCTCGTTTCAAATCCTCTTAGAGATACTCAAACAGAATTAACACAATTTGCTTTACCTCAAGAACAGGTTTTGGAACAGGGGATAAGTTGGAAAGTTGCTTTTGGAACCATGGGGGAAAGTTTGAAAAGTGGACTTTTGGGTTCTGGAATTGGAACATTTCACTATGATTTCTTAAAGCAAAAACCAGCTGAATTTAATGAAACTCCGTTGTGGCAAATTAGGTTTGATAGGGCAGGGAGTCACATTGCCGAGATTCTGGGAACAATAGGAGTTTTAGGGATAATCTCATATCTGGCATTAATTGGAGTGCTTTTTTTGGTTTTTTGGTTTTTACGTCAGAAATTAGAATCTTTTCCCTATGTAATGACATTTTTAGCAATATTTATCGGGCAATTTGTTTATTATCAGAATACTATTTTAATTTTTACTTTTTGGTTTATTTTAGCCTTATCGGTTGCTTCGTGGAGAACAACGGAGAAAACATTTTCTCTAAAGAGATTTCCTGAACTAAGTTTGATTTTTTCTGCCTTTTTGGTTCTTTTTTATCTTCTCATTGGGGGAGCTTATTATTTTGGAGCGAAATTTTATTTGGCAGAGGTAAACTATACTAAATCTCAAATAATGCTTCCGGCGGAGGGAGGGGTAAAACTTTTAGAAAAAGCTATTAATTTAAATCCAAAATTAACTCACTATCAGATAGCTTTAGCTAGAACTTATTTATTTCAATTTGCTGAAGAGATGAAAAAACCTTTGGAAGAACAAAACTCAATGAAAATTCAGAGCTTGACAGCTAAAGCAGTTGACCAGGCAAAGAGTGCTACTGAAATTTCCCCCAATAGTGTCGTTGCCTGGGAGACATCAGGGGTGGTTTATCGGGATATCCAATTTTTAACTACTGGCGCCACTGAATGGGCAATAAAAGCTTTTGAAGAAGCAATTAAATTAGAAAGAAAAAGTCCAGTTTTATATACTGAACTAGGAAAATTATATTTGGTTTTAAATAATTTTGAAAAAGCTGAAGAGAATTTTGTTAAAGCCAAAGATTCCAAACCAGATTATGTTGATGCTTTAATCCAAGAAGCTTTAATTTATGAGAAAAAAAATAATTTAGACGAAGCTCTTTCTAAAATTGAAGAATTAGCTATAAGTTACCCTTTAGATGCTAAATTGAGATTTCAGCTCGGTCGCCTTTACTTTAACAAAGGGAAGATTGAGGAGGCAATCTTTCAATTTGAAAGAGCCCTTATTATTATGCCAAATTACTCTGATGCCCTTTATTCCTTAGGAATAGCTTATGCTAAGGGAGGTGAAAAAGATAAGGCGATTGCTGCTCTAGAAAGGGTTTTGGAGTTAAATCCTGGTAATCAAGATGTAATCCAAAAGCTAGAAGAGCTGGAGTGAAGGTAAGGGGTTGACAAATTTTTGAGAAAAGATTAGAATTGCTTTAACATCTTTAGTTGATTAAGTTTTTAACGTTTTTTGAAATTCATTTATTTTGGCTTATTTTATTTAAAAATTAGATAGAGTCTTCGTCCCTAATACCCCCTTAGGGTCTTTTTAGCTTGTTGAGTTTTGAGCACCCAGGGGGAAACATTATGAGACAAATAGATAGCATAAAGACAAGAAGCTTTGCTAAATCAAAGGCTTTTTTATCCCTACCCTATTTGTTAAGCTTGGGTAAAAACAGCTGGGAAAGGTTCTGGGAAAGAGATTTAAAAGAGTTATTTCAAGAAATTTCCCCGATTAGAGATTATGCTAAAAAAGAGTTGGAACTCTGGTTTTTGGATTATAAATTAGATAAGCCAAAATACAGTTCAGACCTTGAGGCAAAAAAGAATAATGATTCTTATGAGGCACCTCTAAAGGTTAAGACTAGATTAGTTAATCTAAAAACTAAAGAGATAAAGGAACAAGAGTTATTTTTATGTGATTTCCCCTTACAGACTGAAAGGGGAACTTTTATTGTGAATGGAGTAGAAAGAGTAGCTATCTCACAATTAATTCGTTCTCCGGGAGCATTTTTTACTGCTAAAAAAATTGGAGGGAAAAACCATTTTGGAGCCAAAATTATTCCTAATAGAGGAGCTTGGCTGGAATTTGAAACTGAATCTAGCGGAGTAATAGGAGTAAAAATTGATAGAAGAAGGAAAGTTGCTGCTACTACGCTTTTGCGAGCTTTTGGAGTAGATAAAGATTCAGTAATTAAAGAAAAGTTTCAAGATGTTAATAAAGGAGAGATAGATTTTATTAAAGCGACCTTAGAAAAAGATTTTACCCATAATCAAGCAGATGCCTTAATTGAAGTATATCAACGGTTAAGACCGGGTGATATGGCAACTCCGGACACTGCTCGGGAATTGCTAGAGAATATGTTTTTTAATTTTGAAAGATATGACATATCAAAGGTTGGCAGATGGAGAATGTGGTATAGGCTACCGGAACTCAGAAAGATAACTAATAAACGAAGAGCCAAAGAAGACAAGAAGAGCCGTGCAATAAAGGAAGAAATTACTCTTTCTGATAGGGTATTAAGCATAGAAGATATTATTGTTGTCTTAAGAGAAATAATTCGTTTGAATAATGATCCTGGAGCAAAACCAGATCAAATTGACCACCTTGGAAATAGAAGGGTGAGACCTTTCACAGAATTGTTAATTAATAAATTGAGAGTTGGGATGACGAGGATGGAAAGAGTGGTTAAAGACAGGATGTCAACTTTAGATACTCATACTTTAACCCCGATGCAGTTAGTTAATCCTAAGACAGTTATGGCAGTAGTAAAAGGGTTTTTTACTTCAAGTCAAATTTCTCAATTTATGGACAACGAGAATCCTTTGGCAGAATTAGAGCATAAAAGAAGATTATCAGCCACCGGTCCCGGAGGTCTGACCAGAGAACGAGCTGGTTTTGAGGTTAGAGACGTTCAACCTTCTCATTATGGTAGGATTTGTCCGATTCAAACTCCTGAGGGGCCAAACATTGGTCTGGTGGGTCATCTTGCTAGCTATGCTAGAATTAATGCCCATGGTTTTTTAGAGACACCTTATGCAAAAGTTGAGAAAGGAAGAGTAACGTCTGATATCAGATACTTAAATGCTTATGAAGAAGAGAAATATGCAATTGCTTCGGGAATAGTTCCAGTAGACGCAAAGAATAATATTCTTTCCCAAAAAGTTGAAAGTAGAATTAAAGGAAAGCCAGATATAATAGATAGAGAAAAAATTGATTTCATTGATGTAGCTCCTGAGCAATTAATTTCTATTGCCACCTCTTTAATTCCTTTTTTACAAAATGACGATGCCAATCGAGCTCTCATGGGCTCAAATATGCAAAGACAAGCTGTTCCTCTTATTAATCCTGATCCTCCTCTGGTAATGACCGGAGTTGAGAAAAGAGTAGCTCAAGACTCTGGTCAAGCCGTTATTAGCCAAGAAGATGGAAGGGTGGTGGAAGTAGATGCCAGTCACATTAAGATTAAAGGCCAAAAGTCCAAAACTCAAAATTATGAGTTGAAAACATTTTTTAGAACAAACCAATATACCTGTTTTCATCAAAGACCCTTGGTGGAAAAAGGACAAAGAGTTAAAAAAGGAGATGTTCTAACTGAGGGAGGAGCTATTTCTGGAGGTTATTTGGCGCTAGGCCACAACGTATTAGCTGCTTTTCTTCCCTGGCGAGGAGGTAATTTTGAGGATGCGATATTGATTTCAGAAAGATTGGTGAGAAATGATGCTTACGCTTCAATTCATATTGATAGTTTTACTTGTGACGTACGAGAAACTAAATTGGGTCCTGAGGTTACTACGGGTGACATTCCTAATGTGTCTGAAGAGAAGCTAAAAGATCTAGACGAAGAAGGAATTATTAGAATTGGAGCCGAAGTGGGTCCCAATGATATTTTAGTGGGTAAAATTTCTCCTAAAGGAGAAGCTGAATTAATTGCTGAAGAGAGATTATTACGAGCTATTTTTGGCGAAAAAGCAAAAGATGTTAAGGATTCTTCTTTAAGAATGGAACATGGAAAGAGAGGAAGAGTGATAGGGATTAAAATTTTCTCCAGAGAATTAGGACATAGATTGGAACCTGGAGTTATCAAAAAGATTGAGATTGAAATAGCTCAAATTAGAAGAGTTCAATCTGGAGATAAATTAGCTGGTCGTCATGGTAATAAAGGTGTTATTTCCAAAGTCTTGCCCGTGGAAGAAATGCCCTTCATGGAAGACGGAACGCCAATAGATATAGTGATAAATCCCTTAAGCGTAGTTTCAAGAATGAACTTGGGACAAATTTTAGAATGTCATTTAGGTTGGGCAGCTAAAAAACTTGGTTATTATGCTATTACTCCTGCTCTTTCGGGAGCAAATGAAAAAGACATAAAAGAAGAGTTAAAGAAAGCGGGTTTTTCTGAAGACGGAAAGACAAAATTATTTGACGGAAGAACAGGACTTTTGTTTCCTAAAAAAGTTACTGTGGGTTATGTATATATGATGAAGCTTATTCATATGGTAGAAGACAAAATTCATATGAGATCTATTGGTCCTTATTCCTTGATTACTCAGCAACCGCTGGGAGGAAAAGCGCAATTTGGTGGACAAAGATTCGGGGAAATGGAAGTGTGGGCTTTGGAAGGATATGGTTCAGCCCATAGCTTGCAAGAGATGTTAACTATAAAATCGGATGATGTGATTGGGAGAGCAACAACTTATGAAGCAATATTAAAAGGAGAAGACATAAGAGAACCTAATGTACCAGCTTCGTTTAATCTTTTGGTGAACGAATTGAGATCGTTAGGATTAAATGTAGAAATAAAACAAAAGCCAAAAGAAGAAACAAAGTAGAATCTAAGATTTTAAAGTATAGAGGATTTAAAATCTACTTTTTAAAGAAATTTACTAAAGTTATATCCTCTATCCCAAATACTAAATCCTAAGTTTTAATTTCTTAATTTTATGAGAGTAGAAGATTTAAGTGCAATTAGAATTAAAATAGCTTCCCCAGAGGAGATTTTGTCTTGGAGTTTTGGTGAGATTACTAAACCAGAAACCATTAATTATAGGACTCAAAGAGCTGAGAAGGATGGACTTTTTTGTCAAAAGATTTTTGGACCAGAAAAAGATTATCATTGTTATTGCGGCAAATACAAAAGGATTCGTTACAAAGGCATGACTTGTGACAGATGTGGGGTAGAAGTAATAAAATCTTTAGTGAGAAGAGAGAGAATGGGTCATATAAAATTAGCCGCTCCTGTTTCTCACATTTGGTTTTTAAAAGGAGTTCCATCAAGAATAGGGCTGGTTCTAAATATTCCCATGCAACAAGCAGAAAGAGTGGTTTATTTTGCCGCTTATATCGTAACTAAAGTAAATGAAGAAGCCAAAAAAAATATTTTAAAAGAAATTGAGAAGGAATATCAGCAGAAATCTAAAAAACTAGGGACTAAGAATAGCAAAAAAGAAAAGAAAAAATCTTCAGGATTTACTAAGATCCAAGAACTAAGATCTGCTAGAAATAAAGCCAAAGAAGAAGTTTCATCAATTCAACTCGCAAGAATTTTATCAGAAATTGAATATCGAGATTTTTCTTTTAAGTATGGAGAAGTTTTTGAAGCCGGAACAGGAGCCGAAACTTTTGAAGAAATTTGTCAAAAAATTGATTTAGGTAAAAAAATTAAGAATTTAGAAAAAGAATTAGAAGAAACTAGCCCCAGCTCTCAAATCAGAAAGAAAATCTTAAGAAGGTTAAAGATTTTTCGAGGAATGAAAAAAATGAATATCCGTCCTGAATGGATGTTCTTGACTGTTTTACCTGTTTTACCTCCTGATTTGCGGCCCATGGTCCAATTAGATGGAGGTAGATATGCTTCTTCTGACCTAAATGACTTATATAGAAGAGTAATTAATCGAAACAATAGGCTAAAATATCTTTTGGAAATTAATGCTCCAGAAGTGATTATAAGAAATGAAAAAAGAATGCTCCAGGAAGCAGTAGATTCTTTAATTGATAATGGTATGAGAAGAGGGACAACTACTCGGGCTACAACCGGTGGAAGAAGGTTATTAAAATCTTTAGCTGATATGTTAAAAGGAAAGCAGGGCAGGTTCAGACAAAATCTTTTAGGCAAAAGGGTAGATTATTCTGGTCGTTCAGTAGTAGTGGTAGGGCCTGAATTGAAAATTAATCAAGTTGGTTTACCTAAAAAAATGGCTTTGGAGCTTTTCAAACCCTTTGTTATTAAAAGACTTTTAGAAAAAGAATTAGTTTATAACGTAAGAGGAGCCTCTAAATTGATTGATGACGAAACTGATGAAGTTTGGGATTCTTTAGAAGAAGAAGTAAAGGATAAGCTTATTTTATTAAACAGAGCTCCAACATTGCACAGACTAGGTATTCAAGCTTTTTATCCTATATTAATTGAAGGGGAAGCAATTAGAGCTCACCCAATGATTTGCAAGGCATTTAATGCTGATTTTGATGGAGATCAAATGGCAGTTCATTTACCTTTATCAAGAATGTCTCAAAAGGAGGCACGGGAAAAAATGCTCAGTAGTGTTAATGTATTAAAGCCAGCTACCGGCAAACCCGTTGTTAGTCTTTCTCAAGATATTGCTTTAGGATGTTATTGGATGACAGATATGTTGGAAGGAATTTTGGGAGAGGGAAAAATTTTTGGAGAAACAACTGAAGCTACTCTATCTTATGAATTTGACCAGATAGGTCTGAAGGCAAAAATAAAATTAAGAATAAATAATACAAAAACCATAGAGACTTCTGTGGGTAGGATTCTTTTTAATGAATCTCTGCCAAAAGGCTTTCCGTTCCAAAACAAGTTGATTAAACTTAAAGATTTAGAAGATATTGTCGGAGAAATTATTGGAAGATATCCCAGAGAAATTATTGAAACTACCTTAGATAAAATTAAGGATTTAGCTTTTGAATATTCTACTTTATCAGCTACCACCTGGGGTATAGATGATTTAATCTTGCCTAAGGAAAAAAAGAAAATTTTGGAATTGGCCAAACAAGAGGAAGCAAAAATTGAAAATTACTTCAAAAAAGGACTTTTATCTTCAAAAGAAAGACTAGATAAGATAATTGGGCTTTGGAGCAGGGTAAAATCAGAAATAGAAAAAAAGGTTCCAGAAACTTTACTCCAAAAAGAGTCTGTTTTCCAAATGGTGGATGCAGGAGCCAAAGGTTCCTGGTCGCAAGTCGTTCAAATGACTGGAATGAAGGGTTTAGTTATTAACCCCGTCGGTGAAATTATTGATCTACCGGTAAAGAGTTCTTACAAAGAGGGATTTTCTGTTCTTGAGTATTTTATTTCTACTCATGGGGCTAGAAAAGGTACGGCTGATACTGCTCTTCGTACTTCTACCGCTGGATATTTAACTAGAAGATTAGTTGATGTCGCTCACGAAGTAATAGTTACAGGAAAAGATTGTAGGGATAAGATAGGAATTGATATTTTTAAGAAAGATGCAGATGAAATTGGTCAAGATTTTCTTTTAAAAATTGTGGGAAGAGTTTGTTTAGAGAATATTAAAAGAATTTGTAAAAAGGGAGAAATTATTGATTGGGAGAGAGGAAAACAAATTATTGAGGACAAAGTTAACAAGGTAAAAGCTCGCTCGCCTTTAAGCTGTAAAAATAGTAGAGGTATCTGTCAAATGTGTTATGGTTGGGACTTGGGGAATAATCAATTAGTTAGGTTGGGGGAAGCAGTAGGGGTCGTAGCTGCCCAGGCAATAGGAGAGCCAGGTACTCAGTTAACTATGAGGACTTTTCATACAGGGGGAGTAGCAGGGGGAATAGATATTACCTTTGGCTTGCCACGAGTTCAAGAACTTTTTGAAGCCAGAATTCCTTCAGGGAAAGCAGAAATTTCTTTAACCGATGGAAAGATACTAGAGATTACCAAAAATAAAGTAATAAAAATTCAACCCCAAAAAGATAAAAAATCTCAGAAAGAACTAAAGACTTTAGAATATAAAATACCTGCTAGCTCAGCAATTTGGGTAGAGGCGGGGAGTGCCGTTAAAAAAGGACAGCAGCTTTGTGAAGGAAGTTTAGATTTAAGAGAATTATTCAAGCTAACCGATAAAGAAGAAACTTGGCGCTATTTGCTAAAAGAAACCCAAAGAATTTATGCCTCTCAAGGCGCTCAAATTCATGACAAGCATTTGGAAATTATTATCAGACAGATGCTCTCTCGAGTGAAAGTAAAAGATCCTGGCCAAACTCCTTTTACTTTTGGTGAAATTATTGAAAAAGCAAAATTCCTTGAAGAGAATCTTAAAATAAAAGAAGCTCAAAAAGGTAAATCTTCCACTAAAAAATCTTCTGATTTAGCTAAGGCAGTTCCTGTTTTATTGGGTATTTCAAAAGCAGCCTTGACTACTGATTCCTTTTTGTCAGCCGCTTCCTTTCAGGAGACATCAAGAGTTTTAATTAGAGCGGCAGTTGAAGGGAAGGAAGATAAATTAAGAGGGCTTAAAGAAAATGTCATCATTGGAAAATTAATTCCAGCTGGTACTGGTTTTAAAAAATAGCTAAAAAATTGCTATAATTGGAACAGATAATATTCAATGTTTAATGATTATGGCCAGAAAGAGGAAATCAACAAAGGGAAAGCTAAAATTTTTAATCCCTTCTTTTAAATTTTCTCTCCCAGAAGAAGCACAAAGATATATCTTTGGGGTATTTTTTTTAGTTTTGGCAATAATTTTTAGCTTGAGTTTTTTTGGAAAAGCAGGCATTGCGGGAAGAGTTCTTTTCAATATTTTTTCCTCTTTCATTGGTAAAGCAGTTTTCATATTGCCATTAGTTTTAATTCTTTCTAGCTTTACAGTTTTTTTTGCAAATTATAAAGGGATTTTTAGACCCTTGGCTTTAGCAGTTTTGGTTTTTATTGTAGGTATTTCTGGGATTTTAGAAACTCTATTAGAGAATGAAAAGACAGGAGGATTTGTGGGATATATTTTTAGTTGGTTCTTTTTAAAACTTTTTGGTTTTTGGGTAGCCAACATTGTTTTAGGAGGATTAATAATAACTGGAGGATTGATTTTCTGGCATTTATTAAAGCAACCTAGTTCCGAAAAAATTATTTTACAAGAAGAGAAAAAACCTTCTTTAATTAAGAGAATATTTAGCCCTTCTTTTAGAGTTAAGAAACTTTCAACAACCTCTTTGCCTGACGAGAGAACAGAGAAAAAAATCCAAGAGGATTCTCTGAAGAAGAAAAGTCAACCTGATAAACTTCCCATTTCCAGAGAACGAGATTATGAATTACCGCCTATAAATTTATTAGAAACTGCAAGAGGCCGGCCTTCTCCTGGTGATATTAAGAATAATTCCTCCATTATTAAAAAAACTCTGGAAAGTTTTGAAATTCCAATAGAAATGTCAGAAATCAATGTTGGTCCCACGGTTACTCAGTATTCTTTGAAACCAGCTGAGGGAATAAAATTATCAAAAATTACTTCTCTTTCTAATGATTTAGCTTTAGCTTTAGCCAGCCACCCCATCAGAATTGAAGCTCCCATACCCGGTAAAAGCTTGGTTGGTATTGAGGTTCCCAATAAGCAAAGAGTATTTGTTCGTTTAAGAGAATTAATTCAAGATTCTCAATTTCAGAATTCTTCTTCTAACCTTCCTTTTTGCTTAGGGCAGGATGTTTCAGGTCGCGCTCTCTACGCAGACCTGGCAAAGATGCCTCATCTCTTGGTTGCTGGTTCTACTGGAACAGGTAAAACAATTTTTCTCAATAGTTTAATTCTTTCTTTTTTGTATAGAAATTCTCCTGAGTTTTTAAGACTTATTTTAATTGACCCCAAAAGAGTTGAGTTTACTGTTTATGATGGGCTTCCCCATCTTTTATGTCCACCTATTGTGGATTCCCAAAGAGCAATTAATGCCCTAAAATGGTTAACAGAAGAAATGGAGGAGAGGTTTAAGTTATTGGCTAAGGCTAAATCAAGAAATATTTCAAGCTATAATGAACAAGCTCTCCGCAATGGAGCTAAAAATCTGCCCTATATTGTTTTAGTTATTGATGAGTTAGCTGACTTGATGTTTGCCAAGGGCAGAGAAGTAGAATCTATAATTGTAAGATTGGCTCAAATGGCACGAGCGGTAGGTATTCATCTAGTGGTAGCCACTCAGAGACCGTCAGTTGAAGTAATTACAGGTCTCATTAAGGCTAATATTACCGCTCGTGTTACATTCCAGGTAGCTTCTCAAATTGATTCAAGAACAGTTTTGGATGCAGCAGGGGCAGAAAAACTTTTGGGATTGGGAGACATGCTTTATCTTTCAGCTGAACTTATTAAACCAAAAAGAATCCAAGGGTCATATGTTCCGGAAAAAGAAGTTAAAAAGGTAGTAAGGTGGATAAAGTCAAAAGCGGAAGAGGTATTAGATGAAAAACAAGATCTTACAATAGAAGAGAATCATCTAGAACAAAGACTAGAAGAACATTTGCAAAAAGCTTTAAATTTATCCGAGACAGGAATGGAAGATTCGCTTTTAGAAGAAGATACTCTGTATATAGAAGCACAAAGAGTAGTTATTCAGAACCGTCGAGCTTCAGCTTCTCTTTTACAAAGAAAATTAAAAGTAGGTTATGCGAGAGCAGCAAGATTAATAGATATGTTAGAAGAGAGAGGAGTAGTAGGCCCAAGCCGGGGAGCTAAAGCAAGGGAGGTTTATGTTCAGGAAGCTAGTGATAAGTATCCGGGAGGAGAAGGTTTGGGTAGCCAAGGAGAAAATGAAGGGAGGGAGGATGACGATAATTGGCGTCAAGTATAATTTTGATATATAGTATCAATAAGTTTATATATTGTTAAAAAAATGCCTAAAAAAAAGAAAAAACTTGAAAGTGAAAAAAGAGATCTGAAAGAAGCAGTGAACGAAATAAAACAGAAGTTTGGAGAAGGAGCGATTATGAAATTAAGAGAAGTTAAACCTTCTGGGATAGAAGCCATCTCAACCGGGTCTATTTCTTTGGATTTAGCTTTGGGGGTGGGAGGAGTACCCAGGGGTAGAGTAGTTGAAATTTATGGAATTGAGATGAGTGGCAAAACAACCTTAGCTCTTCATATTTTAGCTGAGGCTCAAAAAAAAGGAGGAGTGGGAGCCTTTATTGATGCAGAACATGCTCTAGATCCTGATTATGCCAAGAGAATAGGAGTAGATATTGATAATTTATTGGTCTCTCAACCTGATTCTGGCGAGCAAGCTCTTCAGGTCGTAGAAACTCTTGTCAGGTCAGGCGAAGTTGATGTGATTGTGATTGATTCGGTAGCGGCTTTAGTTCCCCGAGCCGAAATTGCAGGGGAGATGGGAGAATTCCAAATCGGTCTTCAGGCTCGAATAATGAGTCAAGCATGCCGAAAGCTTTCGGGGATAATTTCAAAAACTAAAACTGTAGTTATTTTTCTCAACCAAACAAGAATGAAAATCGGAATAAGATTTGGTAACCCAGAGACAACTCCCGGGGGTTTAGCTCTAAAATTTTATGCTTCAGTAAGGATTAACCTGAGGAGGACTGCTCAACTAAAGCATGGAGATGAGATTATTGGAAACCAAGTTAAGGCTAAAATAGTTAAAAATAAGGTAGCGGCTCCTTTTAAAATAGCTGAATTTAATATTTATTATAATGAAGGTATTTCTTATGTCGGGGATGTTTTGAATACTGGAGTTAAAGACGGTATTATTAAACAATCAGGAAGCTGGTTCCAGTATGAAAACCTAAAATTAGGACATGGGATGGAGGCTGCTAGAAAGTTTTTAAAAGAGAACCCTAAAATTTTAAGCAAAATAAAAAAGGCGATATTGGCCTAGTGATTGGTGGGCACTGTGATAGAGTTTATTTGACCGTATAAAGCAAGAGACCCAAAAACCTTGCTTTTTTTACAGCTTTTGCTAATTTTCGTTGATGACTGGAGCAAACTCCAGTTCTTTTTTTTGCTCTGATTTTTGCCAAACCAGAAGTGAACCTTCTTAAAAGTTCTATATTTTTAAAATTAATTTCTTTGATATTTCTTTTACAAAAATGACAATGCATAAGATTTAAATTTTGAAATCTGAAACTTGAAACCCGAAAAGTTTATAGTTTTCACGTTTCACGTTTTTATATTTATGATTTAGAACGGGATATTTTTTACGTTTATTTCTTCTTCCTCTTCAATAATTGGAATATCTTGTTCTTGGATTTTTGATTTTGGTTCTTTTTGTTCTGGTGGTGTTACTTTTCCTGCGCTTTTTGGTCCTAATTGGAGTCTTTCCACTATAACTTCAGTTCTATATCTTTTGTTTCCAGAGGAATCTTGCCAACTCCTTGTTCTAATTCTCCCTTCCAAAAAAGTTAAAGACCCTTTTGTTAAATACTGAGAAGCTATATCGGCTACTCTTCCAAATAAAACAATATTATGGAAATCGGTTTCTTGTTGTTTTTGTCCTGATTTGTCAGTAAAATATCTTGAGGTGGCTAATCCGAAATTAACAACTGATTGACCTGAAGGAAGAGTTTTTATTTCTGGGTCACGGGTAAGGCGACCGATTAAAAATATTTTATTTAGGTTCATATATGTAGGATACTTGAGGTTCCTCCGATCTCCTCTCTGAGTAGGGGAGTTATTCGCCAAGTATTTCCTCTAATTTTTTTTCAATTTCTTTTAATTCAACCTTCGGTTCCTTTATTTTAGGTTTTAATATTTCTTTGGATTTTTCTTTAGGTTTTAAGGGTTCTTTTAATATTTTTTTCGTAACAATTAAATATCTGAGAATTTGTTTTTCTGCTTTTATTTTTTTTTCTAATTCCACTAATTCTAGAGGTTCTAAAAGAAAAACTAAATCAGCTAAAAAAGCTTCTCTTTGTTTTTTTATTGGATAAGCTAAAATTCTCTTTGTTGGATAATTAGCCTTATTAATAGACCCGCCTTTTTCTTGAATAAAGGTTTTTATTTTATTTTGTAAAGATTCAACATCTTCTGTTGAGCTTTCAGGTGATATCAAATAAGTTATTTCGTAAGTTTTCATATAAACTATAGCGTCTGCTTTTTGAAGAAAATATTATTATAGGATTTTACTAGATCCTAAATTCTAGTTATCTAGATTTTAGGTTTTAGATTTTAAATTCAATAACATCTCCATCTTGGATTAGGTAATCTTTTCCTACTATTTTTATTAATCCTTTTTCTTTAGCTTTTTGCCAAGAGCCAGAAAGAATTAATTTCTGCCAATTAATAATCCCCGCTCTAATGAATTTTTTTTCAAAATCTGAATGCACAATACCTCCGGCTGTGGGTGCAGAAGAACCTTTCACTAGTGTCCAGGCCTTCACTTCTTTGCCGCCAGACACAGTAAAGAAAGTAATCAGATTTAAGATATCGTAACAAGCGGTCACCAGCTTATCAAGTTGAGATTTTAGATCAAGTTCTTCTCTCTCTTTTTCGGATAGTTCAGAGATTTCTTCCTCTTCCTTAAGATTCATTCTTAGGTGTTGATACTTTGGAGCTTGGAACTTTGTTCTGTCATCAGTATTCAAGATATATAAGATTGGTTTTGCTGTCAAAGCTTGGTATTCTTTAATTTCTAATTGTTCTTTGTCGCTTAAGTTCATTTCCGAGATTAATTTTTCCTGAGAAATATCCTCTTTAATTTTTTTTAAGAACTTAATTTTTTTTAGAGCTTCTTTTTCATCAGTTGTTGAATTTCTTCTACTCTCTAGTTTTGAAATAGTATTTTCTAAAGTTTCCAAGTCTTTCATTAAAAGCTCAACCTTTATTATCTCAATTTCTTTTTCGGGATTGATTTCTTCCAATACATTTTCAATCTCTGGCTTTTCAAACGCTCTTACTACTTCTAAAATAGCATCGCAATTTCTGATTTGAGCTAAAAATTGGTTACCCAATCCTTCCCCTTTGTGAGCTCCTCTAATTAAACCTGCAATATCAACAAATTCAATAATAGTGTGGGTTACTTTCTCTGGTTTAATAATTTTTGATAGGCCATCTAATCTTTTATCGGGAATTGGGACTATTCCTAAATTCGGCTTGATAGTCGTAAAAGGTCGAGGAGCAATATCTATTTTCTTTTTGGTTAAGGCTTTAAATAAAGTTGATTTACCGACATTAGGCAAGCCTACAATACCCACTGAAAAACCCATAGGAGTATGATACCTCGTTAGAAACTTATTGTCAATTTCTAACGTTAGTAATATTTAGAGCCATAGACCCTTAATTTCGTTAAAAAAACCCTTTTTCAAAATGGTAAACTTATAACCCAGGTGATATAATAAATTTATATGAAAATTAACCCTCATATTTTTCGATTTTATGATATCCGGGGAATAGCGAATGAAGATTTGAATCCAGAGATTGCTAATTTGATTGGCAAAGCTTTTGGTACTTACCTCCTTGAAAGAGGAACAAAAGATGTTTTGGTAGGTAGAGACAGTCGAGCAACCTCAAAAAACTATCAAGATGCTTTGAGTCAAGGTCTGCTTTCTACTGGTTGCAACGTTGTTGATATCGGCCTTACTCTTACATCTTTTCTTTATTTTGCTCGTCAACGTTATCAAATTGACGGAGGAGTAATAGTGACCGCCTCCCATAATCCTCCAGAATGGAATGGTTTTAAACTCTGCCATGGATTAAATGCTATTGTTGAGGGAGAGATTCAAAAAGTAAAAAATATTTTGATTTCAGGAAAATTTAAGTCTGGAAAAGGAAGCATAAAATCACTTGATGTCGTCCCTGCCTATTTCGATGCTGTGGGAGAAAAGGTGAAGCTTAATAGAAAATTAAAAGTTGCCCTTGATTGTGGAGATGCCGCTCCTTCGGCTTTTATCCCTAAACTCTTAGAAAAACTGGGATGTGAAGTTGTTGCTACTCATTGTGATGTTGATTCTAGCTTCCCTCGAGGCGCTTTAGATCCAGCTAAAATCGGCCATTATAAGGATTTGATTAAAATAGTAAAAGACAATCAAGCTGATGTAGGAGTTTTGTTTGATGGTGATGGTGATAGGGTGGGATTTGTAGATGAGAAAGGTGAGGTCTGGCTGGGAGATACTATTTTGACTTTATTGGTTAGAGATATAATTCCTAAAAATCTTGGCCGTAAAGTCATTGTTGAGATAAAAGATTCAGAAGTTGTAGTTGAAGAAACAAAAAGACTCGGTGGAATTCCTATTTTTTGGAAAACAGGGCATGCCTTATTGGACCATAAAGTTTCTGAAGAAGACGCTATCTTGTGCGGAGAAATGAGTTGCCATTACTGGATTCGTGATGACTGGTATTGCTTTGATGATGGTCCTTATGCTCTAGCGAGAGTTTTAAAAATTATTGCTAATTCCGAGAAAAGTTTATCTGAGTTAGGAGCTGAATTACCAAGATATAAAGTAACTCCAGAGTATCGAATAGATTGTCCAGAGGAAAAAAAGTTTCAGGTAGTTAAGGAATTAGTAGAGTATTTCAGGCCAAAATGCCACAAGGTTGTAGATGTGGATGGGATAAGAGGTTATATTGAAGACGGATGGTTTTTAATCCGAGCTTCAAATACTCAGCCCTTACTAGTTATTAGGGCTGAGGCTAAAACTAAAGAGGGTTTGGAGAAAATTAAAAAGATCTTAAAAGTAAAATTAGATCAATATCCTTTTTTGGATTTTGATTGGAAGGAAGACTATTAAGCTAAACCCATCTTTTTCTTAGCTTCTTGAAGGGTGGATTGAGCTATAAGTTCAGCTTTTCTTTTTCCCTGCCCTAAGATTTCTTCAATATAAACTTCTCTGGAGAGAAGTTCTTTTTGTTTACGTCTGAAAGGCTTTAGAGAATCTATTAATAAATTTATAAGAGATTTTTTGAGTTTTACATATCCTTTATTTTTGAAATCTTTTTCTAAAACCTTGATTGGTTTTTTTGAGAACAAAGAATAGATAGATAAGAGATTAGATATGCCAGGTTTTTTCTGAGGACTATAAATGATTTTTTTCCCCGTATCAGTGGTAGCTTTCATTATCTTTTGTTTAATTATTTCAGGCTTATCAAATAAACTAATCCAACTATTTGTTTGGTCAGTTTTTGACATTTTTTTTCTGGGATTTTGCAAAGACATTATTTTAGCTCCTTCTTTTGATAGAAGAATTTTAGGGATTTTGAAAGTTTCTCCAAATTGACTGTTAAATTTTTTGGCAATAGTTTTTGTTAATTCAACGTGTTGCTGTTGGTCTCTGCCTACTGGCACCACATCAGTTTGATAAAGCAAAATATCAGCTGCCATTAAAATTGGATAATTCAATAAGCCAGCATTAATATGTTTTTGGTGTTTTTTAGTTTTTTCTTTATATTGGGTCATTCTTTGAAGTTCACCTACTGGGGTAATAGTTCCCAACAACCATGCTAATTCAGAATGTTCTTTTACTTTAGATTGAACAAAAATAATAGACTTTGAAGGATTAAGGCCTGTTGCTAAATAGGTGGCTGTTACCTCCAAAATATTTTTTTGCAATTTTTTAGGGTTGTAAGGTGTGGTTATAGCGTGTAAATCCACAATACAAAAAATACATTCATTATCTTTTTGAAGTTTGAGCCATTGTTGAATAGCTCCTAGGTAATTTCCGATATGAAGATCTCCGGTTGGACGAATTCCACTAAAAATGCGCATATATCTTGAGCCTTGAAACCTAAAGTAGGTTCCAAAAGTTAGACTTCTATTACTACTGGTAGAATCATAGGGCGACGTTTTGTTTTAGAAAAAAGGAATTGGCCTACTTTGTTTCTGATTTCGTCTTTAATATAACTCCAATTGACCGCCCCTCCTGTGCCAGTAGCTTTGTCTACAATTGTAACGACTTTTTTTCTTGTATCTGCAAGTAGTTTTTTTGACTCTCTCAGATAAACAAAACCTCTTGATATTATATCAGGAGAACCGCGTACTTTTCCAGTTTGTCGATCTACAATAGCTACAATAACAAACATTCCGTCTTTGGCTAACATTTGCCTATCTCTTAAAACTACCTCGCCTACATCTCCTACTCCTAGTCCGTCAACCATTATGTAGTCTGAGAGGATTTTCTCTTTGACAATATAAATCTGTTTAGGATCCACATTTATAATTTGGCCATTTTCAGCTACAATTATATTCTCTTGGTGCATGCCCATATCTTGAGCTAGTTCTGCATGAGAAAATAACATAGAATGTTGACCATGGATAGGTATTAAAAATTTAGGCTTCATAATTTCTATCATCTTTTTTAATTCTTCTTTCTTAGCGTGGCCACCTGCATGAATGTCCATCATCTTATAATGGAAAACTTTAGCTCCCTGTCGCAAAATTGCATCTTTAACGAACTGTACTGTCCTTTCGTTGCCCGGTATGACAGAGGAGGAGAAAACAATAGTATCTTTCTCCTTTATTTTTAAAAAGCGGTGTTCTTTACTAGCAATTCTCATTAAAGCCGCTTCTGATTCTCCTTGAGCGCCAGTGCAGAGAATAGTTACTCTTTCGTCAGGATAATTTTGAGTTTGTCTAGTTTTAATAAATGTATCCTTTTTGGCTTTTATATATCCTAACTTTTTTGCAATTTCGATATTGGTTCTCATTGAATACCCTTCTAGGCCGATTTTTCTTTTGTATTTCTCTGAAATAGTGATAATTTGCTGAATTCTATTTATCAAAGAAGCGAAAGTAGCGATAATGATTCTGCCTTTAGTGGCTTTGAAGATTTCTTCTAAGTTTTCGGAAATTTCTTTTTCTGACAAAGAATGAGATTCTTCTTCAGCGCTAGTAGAATCAGAAAGCATTAATAGGATTTTTCTCTTTCCTAGTTCATTTAATTTTTTAAAATCTGTGGGAAGATCATTGATTGGATTTTTATCAAATTTAAAATCAGAAGTATGTAGAATATTCCCGATAGGAGTTTCAATAAATAGTCCCAGATTGTCAGGAATATTATGATTTTGCCGGAAAAATTCAATTTTAAAGGATCCCAATTTTATTTTTGAACCATTTTTTACTTCCTTAATGTTTAAATTTGGTTGTCCGGAAAAATCTTCTTGTCTTTTTTGAATTATTCCTTTAGTAAGAGGGCTAGCAAATATCTCTAAATCCTTTTTATAAATTTTTTCTATTAAGTAAGGGATCGCTCCAATATGGTCATAATGGCCATGGGTAAACGCAATTCCCAGAATGTCTTTTTTCCTTTTTTCTAAATATTGAATATTGGGAATAATGTAATCAATTCCTGGCATATTTTCTTCTGGAAGACGGAAACCCATATCAATGATTAGAATCTTTTTATTATATTCCAATAACATCATATTGCGACCTACTTCACCTAGGCCACCAAGAAGAATTACTCTTAAATTGTTTACTTTTTTTAATTGTTTCATAGTTTAAAATAAAAAATAATAAAAATTAGTGCTTTATAATATTTGTTAAACTTTTAAAGGTGGAAGTTTTATTTTACGAAAAATAAATTTATTTCAGGATAAAAACCATAAATTTGTGCGGGCAAGAGGACTTGCACCTCCACAGGATTGCTCCTACTAGATTCTGAACCTAGCGCGTCTTCTAATTCCGCCATGCCCGCTTCTAGTTTATAATTTTAATCCTTTGAGATATTTTTTAAAGAGTTTTGAGAATTCAGGGCGGGAGAGAGCAAACTCTGTTACTGTTTTCAAATACTCAAGCTTATTGCCAGTATCATAATATTTTGCGTTTTTGATTTCACAGGCATAAACAGGAAATTTTTTCTTAATTAATTCATTAATAGCATCTGATAACCAGATCTCTCCTCCTTTAGTTGGTTTTAAATTTTTAATAACATCAAAGATTTCAGGGGGAAGAATATAAGCTCCAACAGCGGCTAAATCAGAAGGCGCTTTAGATGGATGTGGCTTCTCAACAATTTTTTTAATTTTAAACACATTCTTATCAACTTTTTTTATATCTGCTATTCCGTATCGGGAAAGTTGATCTTTTTCTTTAATTCTAACGGTAGAAATCATCACTCCTCCGTGCTTTTCGTGAGCTTTAATCATTTGGGCTAGTCTTGGGGGTTTTGCCATAATAAATTCATCTCCCCACATGACAGCAAAGGGTTTATTGTCAATGGCAGGCTGGGCTGCCAGAATAGGGATAGCATTTCCATACTCTTCTCCTTTTTGACGAATATATATAAAATTAGCCAACTGGGCAATTCTTTTAATTTCAGCCAGTGCTTGTTCTTTTCCTTGATTTTTAAGGTGTTTTTCTAATTCAAGCGAACGATCAAAGTGATCTTCAATTGCTCTTTTATGCCACCCAGTAATAACAATAACATCCTTGATACCAGAAGATACAGCTTCTTCTACTACATACTGAATAACTGGTTTATCTACTACCGGCAGCATTTCTTTTGGCATAGCTTTAGTTGCCGGTAGAAATCTTGTTCCCCAACCAGCGGCTGGAATGACTACTTTCTGAATTTTCATAGTACTTTTTAAATTTAATCGCTCTCTCTCCTCCAGAGATTGTTATTTTAGAAAATCTAAACTAGGCATTGTTTTTAATGGCTTTTTAAAATAGAGTTTCGGAATTTTTTTGTAGTTTTTATTTTTTATCCAGCCGGATTTAGTGTAATAATAACAAGCTCCTTTTTTTCTTTCAATTTTTTTATAATCAGACTTACATTTGCTCCAAACCCAGTTTGCCATTTTAAGCCTCCCTAAAGAAGGATTAATTGTTACGTGCCCATAAGAAGGAGGAATTAAAATGTAATCTCCTTTTTTTGCTTTGACATAATAAACATCTTCAATTTTTCCATTTCTTTCTTTTTGCATTAAATAAATACCTTTCCCCTCTAAAACAATATATAATTCTCCACAATTTCCTACATGGTAATGACCTTTTGTTTTTACAAATTCTTTCCCCAGCATTCTCTTGGGTATGACTGTAATGTCGTATCTAAGACTGTTTTTTTCTTTAATCCCCCTATACATATAATAAACTTCAAAGTTAGGAGCTATTTTTAACCATTCTTTATCATATAAAACCTCTTGCATGTCTTTTAAATACCGAATATCCGGCTTTACATTCTTGACAGCTTTCTCTTTTTGGATCGCTTTACGTTTCATGATCTTATCTCCAGACTCTTTTTGTTTTTATGTACCATTCATCTATATTAGTAAATCTTTTTGAAGGGTCAATAATTATATTTCCATTTATTCCTTTGATTTCTGAAGAGGTAAAATAAATGTAATCTGGATTATATAAGAATACCACTGGGCTATCTTCAATTAAAAGATCTTGGAATTGTTCTAATGTTTCTTTTCGTTCTTTTTCATCTAAAGACTGTCGATTGTCTTCTAAGAGTTTATCTCCACTTTTATTTTCGTAATTAGCCAAGTTTAGCCCTAGTTCTCCTTTTTGAGAAGAGTGCCAAAAAGGAAAGGGGTCAATAATAGAACCCAAAACTTCTCCGAATAAAAGAGCTTCAAAATTTCTTTCTCTAAGAACTTCTCTCTCCAAGGTATTAATATCAAATGTTTTAATTTCAACTTCAACCCCAAGCTGTTCCCATTGTTTTTTTAAGATTGTGGCTACCTGAATCAAAAAGGGCTGTTCAACCGTATAAAGGGAGAATTTAAGGAGAGCTTCTTCTTCTGGATTTTCAAAACATACTTCATTTAATTTATCTCTGGTTTTTGATTTTACATCTCCAGTTCCATTTTTTAATCCAAAGGGGTCTAAGACATCTTTACTATATTTTTCCTGGAATCTAATAACAGCTGCCTTTGTCTTTTGACCAAAATATCCGGTAATTTCTCTTTCTGGATAAACTTGAGAATCCCTGGCTAGACATTTTTGAAGTTCAGTTACTTCGCTTCCTTTAGATTCAAAAGAAAGATTGCTTTTAAAAGTAAAAGCTAATTTTTTTATTATAGTTTTTGTTCTAAAACCATTTTCTTTGCTGAAAAATCCCTCATCCTCTAAGATATCTTTTGCTTTTTCAGTATCAAATTCATAAATTTTTGCAGGTGTTTTGAAATCATAAATATCAGGCAAAATTGGAGAATCAACGATTTGTCCGTATCCTGAAAAAACTTTGTCTAGAATTTCCTTTTTATTTACTCCGTGGTTTAAAGCTACTCTGATATTTTTTTCAGATAATACAATTGAGTTTTTAGGGTTAAAGAATACCGCAAAATATCTTGGCAGAGAAAATGAATAAATATTTCCTGAAGAACAGCTCTCATTAGACGGCATTGCTAAATCACACCCGGGCAGATCTTTGATTGAGGCAGGAGAAAAACCTTTCACCCCTCCTCTATTATAAGCTTTTGTTAGTTCGTTTTCTGAATTAAAAAATTGAAAAGAGATTTTTTGAATATTAGGAGGTTTGGCAAAATAGAGTGGATTTTTAACCAAATTAACTAGGATGATTTTCCCATTTTTGTCTTGGGATAAATTTTCTAAGTGATAAGGACCAGAACCGATTGGATTTAAATTAAATGGGCTGAGGCTAAAATTTTTCGGAGAAACATTTTCCCAAATGTGTTTTGCTATTATTTTTAGGGTGGAATTTTCCAAAAAAATAGAAGATTCATTTTTTAATTCAAAACGTAAACCCAAATCAGAAATTTTTTCTACTTTGACTCCCAGCCACATAGTTCTCAGGGGGCTTTTGATGTCTGTGTTTTGAATTGTTTCAATAGTAAAAACTACATCATCAGCTGTCAAAGGCTCTGAATCATGCCAGAGAATATTTTCTTTTAGGAAAAACTCATAGATTCTACCTCCTTCAAGAATTTTGTATTCTTTAGCAAGGTCAAGCTGGAGTTTTCCTTCTGAATCGTATTTCATCAAACCCGAAAAGATAAGTTCGGTTAAATCTCTATCAATATCTGAGGCTGAAGCATAAAGGGGGTTTATAAATCGTGGAAATCCTACTATTCCTTCAATATATATTCCTCCGTTGGCAGGAACTATTTTTGTTTTTTCAAAATAAAAATTACTTGAAAGGAAGCTGAGCGAGGCAGTGAATAAGAAAAATAAAATAAAAAAGAACACTCTTTCTTTTTTACCTAGAGTTTTTAAAAACTGTTGCCACTGATTTCTTGAAGGCCACCTAGAAGACATGATAAAAATCTATAGCTTTTCAGAAAAAGTTATTAACATTTTTTATTTAGAGAATAAGGTTAAGTATGGCTAAAGCTATAAAGACTACCGCAAAGACTATTGTTACTCCAAAGATTTTTTTCTCAATTCCTCTTCTGGAGGTATAAAATTCGCCTCCTCCTCCTCCTCCTCCTCCTCCTCCTCCGAAGGCAGAACCCAAACCTCCTCCTCTTTGCTGTAAAAGAATTAGGATGATTAAAATTACAGATATTACGATTTGGACAATAAGCAAAATTTCACTCATATTATTTCTTTACCCTTAAAAGAGAATTAATAAGCCAGACAATTGCTGTGGTTAAAAATAAAGGCCACAATCCCATAATTTGAAATTCTCGGAACATGATTTCTAAAAACCAGATTAGGGCCATATTGAGTATTAAGCCAAAAAGACCCAGAGTAAGAATTTTCAAGGGAAGGGTAATCTTGCTCAGAATTGGTTTAATAAAAAAGTTTATTAAACCCAAAATTACTCCTATCACAAGTAAAATTTGCCAGTTTTCAGTCAATATTATTCCAAAAAAAGTACTTTTTGCAGGAATGATTTCTAGAGTTACACCGGGGACAAATTTTACTGCTAAAAAAAGTGCTAAGATTCCACCAATAATATGCCAGAGTAATTTCCCCATAAAACCGATTTTATTTGTTCTTTTGAGAATAATAGCAAGAAATGTCTAGTTTAGCAACTTTTTCTTTCTTAATTTTTTGTGATAAGTAATGGCAAAGCGATGAGCCTCATCCCTTAATTGCAAAATTAAATTAAAAATTTCTCTAGGGAGAGCTTTTAGTAAAATAGGTTTTTTTTGAAATTCAATAAACAGCTTATTTTCTTTTTTTGCCAAACTTATAACTTTTATATTTCTGATTTTTTTCTTTTGTCGATTGTTTCTTGCAGCTTGCCTCTTTGTTTTCAGCGCAATATTAAGTTGTGCTACGCCTCCATCAATTAAGATTATATCTGGCAAGCCCCATTCTGGATGCTTAAATCTTCTTTCTAAAATCTCTTTTATCATAGCGATATCGTTTGGTTTTCCAGTAATCTTAATTTTGAATTTACGGTAGAAATTTTTATCTGCCACTCCATTGATAAAAGTTATCATAGATCCTGTTGCCATTTTTCCTTGAATATTTGATACATCATAAGCTTCAATTCTTGAAATTTTTTCTTCCGTTTTTAAAATTCTTTTTAGCACTTTTTTTGTTCTTCTC
>Ga0114923_10000705_pt1 | contig 24735 bp, 39 predicted proteins | sample SumtaG_FD_89578 | JGI IMG/M metagenome (GOLD analysis project Ga0114923, IMG submission 89578) | Deep subsurface microbial communities from Indian Ocean to uncover new lineages of life (NeLLi) - Sumatra_00157 metaG | ecosystem: Environmental > Aquatic > Marine > Oceanic > Sediment | place: near...
ACACAAACACCTGAATATGTCACTGTCATTCGACGGAACGGCACTAACGACCAAGGTCAACCTGTCGGAGGACGTGAGTGGGCTGGTGAGTGGGTAGAAGAAAACCGACTCATTCCTAATGCCTATAGCAAGCTTGCTTACGGATTAGGCGATGCGTCGTTTCAAATGGTCGGCAATGAGTTCTATTCCCAAGGTCAATTGATCCAAGGCAACGAGATACTTTCCGGTTCGTATATAGGCATCTCAACTCGAAAGACGGATGGCTCTTTGAACGATCCCTTGTGGGTTGGCTTCATTGTTTCGATGCCATCGATTAAAGTAAAACAAAAGGATTTTACGGAAGGCACGATCTCCGCTAAACGATTAGGCGCGATGCTGGATCAACTCCCCTTAAGGAATTGGGAAGTCCTCAGAAACAACGGCACCGATGATTACTTCACGCATATGGACAATCCCCCACCAGCGAATTACGGCAAGATGAGTGGTGTGATTATCGGCAACAAGGTGGAGAATCCGCTCAGTTCATCCTATGCGTTTATCTTTCAGAACGACCCAGCGAAGTGTGGTGAGACGAATGATGATTATTGGACGCGCTTAGATTTATTGAATCACATCACGTTCTATACATGGCCACAAGGTGTGGGTCTGCCTGTCTTGAACTTGACCAATGCCGCCTCATCCAGACTGAATACCCCAGTTCGAGAGACGTACAATTTACAAAACACCACCATCAAAAGTGCACTAGATATACTCATCAATCGTCAGCGTGGTTTAGTATGGGATTTAGAAGTCGAGGGAGACAACTGGACTATCTTTGTTCGCTTAACGTATGACGCCAATGAGAGCACGGATATAGATTTATCAACGATCAACCGTGATAAGGTCTTAGATTTAAACGTCAAAGATAATGAAGGCTCACAGATAGACGAGATCGTCGTAGAGGGTCATCCTATCCTGTGGTTTGGTTCTGTTGAGAACGGTACTTCTTCGCAAACAGGGACGCCTAAATACTTTGAGCCTGGTTGGACCAGTACCCAAGAGACTGACTTTATCACGGCGTTAACAGCGGATAAGGTTGATCCTATCGATCCTAAATATGACGACGTATTCCGTAGGTGGAACTTCAAAGACCCAGACGGTGGGGATACGATTAAAACCCAACACGCGACCAATGGTCAAGGTGACGCGGTGTTCTTTTGTCAGACATTAACCTATAATAAAACAACGCATTTACTTGAAGTGAATGCCGAAGACGATTCCCTCCCCTATCTGGCCACGGCGAAAATCTCTCGAACGACGCCGTGGTCAGTCGGCGTGTCTGCGACTTCAGATACCAGGGACACGACTCAAACCACGAACACGACATACTTGCCGGCCATGATGTGGAATGCGCAGGATTTAACCAATTCGAAGTATGTTGATATAACTAAATTGACGACGAATGGTGAAGTGATCTACGCTGATGATCGTGGACTCGCCATGCAATTACGATTAGGCCCTAACGGACATGCGTACTCCAAAACTGAAACTGACCCCATAGCAGATTTGAACGACTTGGCTGAATACTATTGGGAAGCCAATGCCTGGAGTGTAGCGATTGAATCTAATCAGAATGTTAGAATCTCTCAACTCCGTGATCCCTCCTTAGTGAATGACCCTACACGTAAAGTGATGAAGATTAAAGGGGACTGGCATTGTTGGGCGGTACACGCGGGAACCATAGTTGCGATCGATAGTTCTAACGACCCAGTGAGGACAGCGACCACAGGACCAGAGGTCAAGCAAGTCCTTGAAGCCGGTAAGACATTCATACTCCGTTCTGACTTCCGCGCCGCTGAATTTGCGATGGATGAAGCCGCAACGTGGGCCTTCCGGTTGACCCGTTCTGGAAGCGTGACGCTTTCCGATGTGGCCTTTACCGAATCATGGGCCACGACCATTGGACAATCTATTGATGATATTATCGACGCTGACGATCACGACCCGACTACTGATGTATCAGGATTGCCTATTTCTAAGACGTATGAAATCAACGGATCAATCGAAGCCATATCCGTCAACTTAGATATTAACCGTCCAACCATTACTGTAAGCTTCGGAGTAGCGGATATTCCAGGAATTACCGGAGGTTCTCCTACAACGATTGTTACTAACGCTTCGACCGCTCAGAACTTCTCACAAGTGAATAGAGATATTCAACGAATAGACCAACAGATGCAGCAGTTCCCTGTTCATACTGCTCATGGTGGTTCAGGTGGATCGACAGCCGTCCCTCGACAGATAGAGATTATAGACGGACAACCGATCTTACCCGCGAGTATCGACGGGATTAAGTTCGCTGATCCTGCTGCTACCTTGATTATCGACGATCCGACTACCGGGGGCACGAGAGCTGATGGCTTAGGCCGTGGGAGATATTTAGATACCGGCGAGTTTATCATGGTGGTTCACGATGTAGACGCTCCCTATGGATCTCAGCAGGCGCACATTGTGGGAGATTTCGGTGTATCCGTACAGACTGAATCCGTTACCGTAGGACCAGACACCACGGTCTACCATTATATAGCAAGATTTTAATGACTGAGCAGCAGATCATCGACAGGCAGCGCAAACTTATAGGCGAAGCTAAAGACGCTTGCGATCTAGTAATCCATTACGATGACATGAAAGAAGCTGGAACCCTACCTCCTGGTGTGCACATCCCTGAAGGCTATCAGCTTCCATTTATAAAGCGCATGTGGAAACAGCTAGAGGATGATGCGAAGTGACCAGTAACGCCGTCATCTGGGAAACCGAAAGCCATACACAAGGCTTAATTACTCAGCACTTATATTACATGTACACCCATGATATGTTTGTTGGGAACTTCGGTGATATTACTAATGGTGGTGTGACCGGAGCGCCAGCGTTTATTCATATTAATCAAGCGCACAATGGATTACGATTAACGAATACCTCCTTTGCTCGTTGGTTTGTAGTCATGAACTTCGAATCTGCTGATGGAGTCATTCATCAAGTCTTAGCCCCCGAAGTATCCGAAGGCAGCTCAGCGAATGTTGGCAAGCCATGTATGTTACCAATCTCAACAGGACCAGGCGCTCTCGCAGCCAGAGGTGATTACATTATCAACAATCATCAATTCTTAGGTTCAGGATTGTTAGGCGATGGTGCGATGTGGGGCGTGTGCCAAGACTCCGTACCATTAGGCTTCACCGAGACAGGAGAGTCTCAGCACGTCCGCTCTCCAGGGATTGCACGCCCAGGAGAATCTAAGTCACATAGAGTGATAGCCACGCAGTCAGGGGCCTTCGTACAGCCTGGAAGCGTACCCCTTTGTTCCGTAGTGACGAACTCACACTTTGTCAACTCTCAAACATTAGGACGCTTGGCGTTACCAACAGCTACCACGACAGTGATAGAAGCATGGCAGGGCATTGGTACAACCGTTGTAAGGCATTGCCCTATGACTCAGAACATATCAGGTCATACGGTCTATTGCGTGTACACAGCGGACCCCCTTGGAGCTGTGAGCACTATTCCAGACTCATGTACGATGACGGTCAAGGACGAATCCGGTAGTACGTTATGGAGTTCAAACGATCCCATCTATACCAGTTTTGCGAATGAAGGCACGCCTACCAATACGGACTATGTGACTCGACATGTTGGCAACTTAGGTGGGGGCAATATCTATGTGGCTGATGGGAATGGATCACTGAATATCAATATCCAATTCTTAAACTCATCCGGTACGCCCTTAGCCATCTTAGGCAACAAGCTATTCTGTAGTGTCGCTGATCCTGCGGTCGTCAATCCTCAGCCCCCTCCGTATGATGTTGGCACGGTTGAGGATGCAGCGGTCAAGGGTGGATATGTAGCTTCCTGGTAATTCCTAAAGATTCCCGCTTGCTTCAAGTTGTTCCCTCGCTATGGTAATGCCAGGAGAACAGATGGGATTTACTAAAAGTCAAATTGCTTCAGCTATTATGAGATCGTGCCAACGCCACGGCATTCCATGCTATGCAACATATGATGAAATTATGAGCAACTCAATGTCCGAGCTCAAGGTGATGTACTACAACATTACTGGTAGTGACTTTGGGTTTTGTGATTAGATATGGACACACTCTATTCAATAGCAGCCCTTGCTGAAGCGTTGCAAGTTCATCCTAAAACAGCCATGAGATACTGTCGTGAAGGTCGTATACCCAAGGCTCACAAGATCGGTGATGTCTGGAAGATTCCAGGCGATACCATCAATCAAATCGTAGCCGGTGACCACATTGTGTGACGCCGTCTTCTTATTCTTATTATCAACAACACTGTTAGGGATTTACCTAACACTAACACAGGAGGTGTAACAATGGGGTTACATGACGATCAAACGTATGACGAGATGGAACAACAGATGCTTGAAGAAGAAGCGGAGGAAGCACGACTTGCGAAACTAGAGGAAGAAGAGGCACAAGCTCATGGCACAGCAACCGAACACTTAGGGACAACGAGTGTTCTCGATCAACTCAAGAAACCTTTCAAGCTCACTGAATTACATTTCCGTCCTGGTGCGACTAAGAATGATAAAGGTTTAGCGTTATGCTATTTAACCTCACGAGATGTGATGAAGCGACTAGATGAAGTCTTAGGGGTTGATGGATGGCAGACGAGAATAGTTGATTACGGTAAACGTGTAGTCTGTGAGATGAGTTGTAAGATAAATGGTGAATGGATTACCAAGTCAGACGGTGCTGGTGAGACGCAAGTCGAAGGTGAGAAGGGCGCTATCACTGATGCGATTAAACGTGCAGCGGTTTCCTTTGGAGTCGGACGCTATCTGTATTACCTCGACCAATGGCGGGACAACTGGCGGCCAATGAATGGTAAGTACTTCAAGGAATCGAATGCACAGATTGCTGAGGCGTTGCCGAGTTGGGCGAAGCCATGATTGATAGGTATCAGATGCTTTATGATTTTATGGAAGAGCGTGTTCATGCTGCAAGGAGTGATGACGGTAACTGGTGCAAGTTCGACGATATTTATAAGTTTGTGGAATGGCAACCGATAGAGACAGCACCGAAGGGAGCCAGGATATTGATCGCCACCCCCGTGCTTAACTCTCCTAGTGAGACACATGAGGCTAGATGGAAGGAGACGGACCCGCTAGCACCAGACGGATGCTTTTCTACTTTAAATGGTTTTATTGTGTTCCCTGAGGCTAGCCATTGGATGCCACTACCGGAGCCGAACCATGATTAAACCCGGCCAAGTAGACACCCTCTACTACGAAAAGTATGCGGGAAGTGTAGAGTTCTACGCTTTAAAATACGAAGCGACCCAAGTGATAGCGCACTACCTGTGGTCAGGCGGTCCAGGGAGTTATGAATTGTTAATGATTCAATGCGAAGCCTTTCCAAAGCATAACTTCACATGGGCATGGCCTGAGATGGGCTTCAAGTCTTACACCGTCCCCTGCTTCCTGCTCTATCCCATCATTAAAGAATTAGGACTCAAGGTTACCAAGTACGATATTCCCTTCTCACCCTATCGGGTTATCATCCCCGAAGGCCACGACATTAACGAGCACAGGGATTTGAGCTTACAAGAAACTGATAAGCAACTGATGTTAATGGGTTACAATCGGGAGTTGGTCAATGGGCGATAAATACATAAAGAAAATCATCGAACTTGGTAACCTTGATAAGATAGACGTATCATTGAGAGTTCTTAACGGGATAAGAGCCAACCCAGACAATGGCTTGTCAGAATCAGATAGAGCCATTGTGAAAGACGTAGAACAAATTATGCGAAAGCTATACCACTCGCCGATTTACACAGGCGATGATTGATGCTTGAGATCCTCTGCATCCTAGCCCTCCTCCTCCTAGAGCTCTTAGTCGTTATCAGCGTAGCGGCGTATCTGATTCAACGCTCAGAGGAGAGAACGTAGAACACCATTGAAACCCTACGCGCTCGGGTGAATGAACTTATAGAGATTATGAAGGGGGACGAAGATGCCGACTAGAGACAAAGGGCTTTCAACATGGTTGTGTAGGAAGTGCAAAGAATATTACTATTGCCCCTGCGATGCTCAAACCTGCACCGATGTCAGAACCGCTTGCATGGAACTCTATGGCGAATGTCCGACATGGGAGTGGGTTGGTGATGCCATCAAATGCCCACACTGTGGATTTGAGAATCATGGATGCTAGAGATTATGAAGGAGAATGAGGATGATTAAAAGGTTCCATAGCACAGCACAGAGCAAGTCATTTGAGATGGGTAAGAAGGGGCCATGGTGTAGGTATTCAGATGTTGAGAAGCTTACGCAATGGCAGCCGATAGAATCATGCCCTAAAGACGGCAGCACATTCATGGCGTACAATGCAGCCACCGGACCATATCAAACATGGTACAACGATTCAGAACCAGACAGACCGGGCACAGAGTATCCATTGAGAACGTGGACCAATGCCAGCAACCGTCCTAAGCAAGGGGTCTGGTATCCTTCCCCCACACATTGGCGACCAATGCCGGAGGCACCACAATGATTGATACCTATGCTTATGACGGTGGCAAAGACAACATGGTCAAGGTAGAGCATGGCTATTGGTGTAAGACCGTAGACGCTGAGAAGCTTATGCTCGGCCACATGACAGACGCAGAAAGGTTGCAGCAATTTGCCAAGTACTGCACACACTGCGGTTGTGATGATCCTAAGTGTTAATGTTGGAACGATGAGTAAACGAAAGACCGTTTCACAACTCAAGAAAAAGCTTTGGAAGCCCTTTAGCCTCTGGACTAAACTTCGATACTCAGAAGACGGCGTCTATGTCGATTGCTATACTTGTTCACAACGGTTAAAGATTGGCACCTCTAACTGTCAAGCAGCCCACTTCTTACCGAAAGGCGGCTATCCTGCTCACTACTTCAATATAGACAACGTGCGCCCTGGTTGTTATAGGTGCAACATTCATCTGTCAGGCAACTCCGAAGTATTCCGCAGACGTCTCATAGAAGAAATTGGATTACCACGTGTCGAAGCCTTATGGGCTACCCGCAAGGAAGTGAAGTAACTGCGGCAGGATTGGTACTATAGAATGCTCGATTTCTACACCGCAGATATTAAGAGACTTGAAGACTCATTCTGAGTTGATATAAGAACATCTGTTGGGTGACGCTTTGACCCCGAAGGACCGAGAGAATATGATACCTTTCAAATTACAACGGAATGCATTAGGCTTGTGCTCTCTCGGCACTCAAAGCGGCTTGGTGTATTCCGTTGTTCTTTGTAGGGTTCATCAATGGACTGGCTAAGAATACAAAACAAGACGTTACGCGGTGAGGCATATATCTCCTGCGATACAACACAGCGCTCTACATGGCTTAGTCTCATGGGCTATTGCACAGACAAAGAGAACAGCGGTGTCATAAAGAACTGTAAAGACTGGGGCAATCGTCGCTGGCTACAAGCCGCTGGCGTTGAGCTTGAGGAAGTTGAGCTTTCTTGTGCGCTCTACAAATGGGTTAAGTACGATCTGCATATACACGACTACCCTATGCAGGATCAAGAGAAGTGCGTCACCATGAGAGCATTAGCTTCCAAGGGCGGTAAAGCATCTGGTGTAGCTAGAAGGAAGCAAACGCTTCAAGCGAACGCTTTAACTGATAACGAAGCGAACGGTCGAACAGAGTTAGAGTTAGAGAAAGAGTTAGAGGGAGAGAGAGAAGTAGAGTCTTCTACTACGTCCCCTACACGAATGACTTTGATTGAGTTAAGAGCTATGGTTCATATAGGACCGGCTGAGGATGAAACATTTCAAAGCTTCTTAGATGCCTATAGCAAGAATGCTGTGCTTTGGGCTATCAAGAAGATACGCGAGAAGCGAGTGTATAACGGCTTCAACGCCAGACCATTCCTGAGCAATTTCAGTGAATGGATAATCGAACACCAGGAAGAAATGAGGGCCAAGTGATGGATGAATATTATATAATCAAGAGAGATGACCTGAAGGACAAGCTCTACATCGACGACAATAAGCTCACGGAGCTATTGAAGAAGATCGATGAACCGGAGGAGGACATCATCAGATCACACGTCCAGCGTCTCAGGGATTCGATAGGCAAGGTATGTGGCGACATACATCTAGGCCGTCACTGGAAGCACACGGATGACAACGTGAACTTTATGCAAGCGATACCCGTGATGCTGCGGATTGAAGACCGAGAGGAAATAGCTGATCTGTTCATGCATATACACCACCTTGCTAAGATGCTCGGTGTAGATGAGGAGCACGAAGATGAGAACCAACACATGCGGCAACGAAGTCGGATGCGGGGTTAAGATGGCTATCAATAAAGAAATCGTTGGGCGTGGTTTAGAGATGGCGAAAACGTCTTACATATACGGGCATCCATGGGAACGCTTGACACGCGATGAGTTGATGGCTTTAGGTGCGATTGGTTGGTCTCAATACCAGAAAGAACTTGAAAAGAGAATGAACTACGGAATGGAACTACCTGACCTTAGAAAGGGGCAGACATGTTAATTAGAATACAAGCAGAGCAAACGCTCCAATATGACGGAGAGGTGGACGTCACCAAGGAGGAGTACGAGTACCTGAAAGCGAACCCACAAGAAGCCGTGGAGCTTGTACTACGTGACGTTGTCAGTGCAGGCGATGCTCACTGGGTAGACATAAATATTGTCAAGAAAAGTAAAGCATGAGAACCGTTAACCATTTCACCGAGCCACAGCGTAAGATCATCAGAAGAACGGCCAAGACATTCTGCATGACCCTACAGATGATTGCTGAGTTATACGATGTCAGCATCCACACCGCGAGCAACATCATGAACTATGCCTATGACTACCCGCAAATAGACCAATAACCAACAACAAGGAGAATGAGATATGAACACACAGGTAACTAAAAAAGATGACGTAGTGTCATTTGCCCCCATTGAATACAACGTAACGGAAGCAGCACTTGCTGAATACAGGGAACGCTTTAAGGATGCAGAATGCGACACCAAGAAAGGATACGAGCTTGTACGGGTTGGTATTGGTGAGCTGGTCAATCTGCGCAACCGTCTTGAAGACATGCGCCTCGACTATAAGCGACAGGTCAAGAAGTTTACTGACGAGAGAGTTGACGGTGTTGCTAAAAAGATCACGGCTGAGTTAGTCGAGATTGAAACGGACCTGAAGGACAAGAAAAAAGCCATTGATGATGAAAAGGAACGGATCAAGCAGGAGAAAATTGATAAAGAGAATGCTCGTGTTGAAAGAATTATGGTGCGAGTAAAGGAATTGAAATGTGAAGTAACTGAAATGGACCTGCTCACGATGGAAGAACTACAGACGTTATATGATATATATGATGACGCCGATATAAATGATTTTGATTATGCAGAGTTTGAGCAAGATGCAGGTGATGCTATAATTGAATCGCGTAAGCATATAGATATGTTAATAGAAAAACGCAATGCTTACGACAAGCAACAGGAAACATTGCGCGTTGAAAAACAAAAGGCTGATGCTGAACGCAAAGAGCTTGATGCACAGCAAGAGAAGATGCGTATTGAACGTGAGAAAATGGAAGACCAACAGCGGAAGATTGATGCCGACAAAGCACGTATTGCGGCTGAAGAACGGGCACGCCAAGACGCCATTCAAAAAGAAAAGGATGACGCGGCATTGAAGAAACGCCTAGAAGCTGAAGCAAAGAAGAAGGCCGAAGCTGAACAAAAGCAAAAAGAAATCGATGCAGAGAACAAACGTCTTGCTGATATTGAACGCGAGAAGCAGCGTCAGCTAGACATGTCTGATAAAGATAAGCTGATGTTTATTCAGTCAGCTATTGCAGGTATTGAAATACCAGCACTCAACAACCAAGACATGTATCTTAATATAAAAGACGAGAAAGATAGCTTATGTAAATACATCGGTGCCAAGATAAAAAGTCTATAACATCAACACACAAGGGGCTTAAATATGCCAGTTCATAAACACTCACTAGAGGCCTATCACAACGCTGTACTCAAAGGCAAACGCTTATCCAAGTGCCACCGGATCATTGAGTTAATGCTGACGTGCTCGGCCAAGACGGACAGAGAGATCAGCGAGTGCCTCGGTTGTGCGCACAAATCAGAAGTCCAACCGCGCATATCAGATCTTATCAAGGACAAGGTACTCCAGGACTGCGGAGAACGCTTCGACGCCATATCAAACACCAAGGTCCGCCTGGTCAGATTAACACCACAAGAACCCATACAAACCAAACTTTCAATGAAGGGGATACCATGTTAACGAATATCTATTGCGATAATGAGAAGCCTATAAGAACGCTCTACATTGAGATGTACGGCTACGAGTTTGAAATACCTTTCCACTTAGGAGAGGACGATGAGATTGAGGTATGCTGCAAGCTATGTGGGTTTAAGCATCAAGTCCAGGACAAGCTCTATGAGTGGCAAGACATAGCTCAAGAAAGAGAGGAGACGTCATGACTGACCCCACCACCGATTACCGATGCCCAGTGTGTGGAGAGATCAATACGCTATTCGATGCTTCGTTTAAGATTAACAAAAAAAGAGGGATCGCGTGTGGCGAATGTTGCGAATACACCTCTCTGGATGACTGGAAAGCAGAAATTATGGCGTATGAGGTTGAAACGAAACACCAAGATACAACAACCACCGAAGGATGGGAAAATGTAGTTGCTCACAAGCTAGCGGGTGGAGAGGTTGAGGAAAGATGGAAGGACGCAGAGTGGGCCAAAACAATCGCGCACCCAAGTAACTGGGATATTAACTTCACTTACCGCATCAAGCCAGTGCGTGAGCCTCAAGCAGGAGATGTGTGGGTTGACGGGGTTGGTTATAAATACCTATTGATTGATAGCATTGACGGTTTGTTTAAGTGCCTCAACTACGATCACACCACGGTATCACATATATTTGATACTTATTCTATAAAAACAATGACATACCTCGGCACCATTGACCTCAGCCTTTTGATGGGAGATGACAAGTGATTACACAACAAAAACTTAAAGAACTTTTCTATTACAAAGATGGCCATTTATACAACATCAAAAATCGAAGCAGCAATTCCTTTAAGGACGAAAGGATAGGGCATACCAATTTGCTAGGTTATATATCTACCGCGATTGACACGATACATTACTACGAACATAGGCTGATATGGATGTTTCATTATGGTTACATGCCGAAATACATCGATCATATTGACAGAAACCCCAGCAATAACAACTTGGGCAATCTCCGTGAAGTATCTCAGCGAATGAACACATGGAACAGAACGAAGGGCAAGAATACATCGTCTCAATACAAGGGTGTTTTTTACGACAAGAGGTGTACCTATCGTCCATGGAGAGCGCGGATTAAGAATAAGACAATAGGACATTACAAGACAGAATTAGAAGCTGCCCATGCATTTGATGAAAAATCGTTAGAGGTTTATGGTGAATACGGCAATCTCAACTTTCCGTTAACGGGGGAATCATGAACAATCAACAACGCATCACTCGCTACGTCAAGAAGCACATGAACGCTACTCGGGCCACGCACATCATTGACCTTGTTGCGAACATCGTCTCAGAAGAACAGCGCTACAAGGAACTCTACGAACACAAGCGAGACGGCTTAGACGAATGTCGTGGAGAGAGAAACGACTTGAGAGCACAGGTGGACGAATTGAAAACGACCATCGACAGGCTTACGAAGCAGGAAGCTCTTTACCAACAATGTTTAAAGACCGATGAGGACCGCATACTCCAGCTCACAGAGAACTTATCCAACGAAAGGCTTAAGACCACCATAACCAGAGAAAGTCTCTTAGAAGTCATCAGAGAGCTTGTGGGGGGTAAGTCATGAAGACCAAGAAACAACTTGAACAAGACATTATCATCTTAACCAAGGCCCTCGAAGTAGCACACGCCGACCTCATCAAGTGGGGATCAGACGCTAATACTGGCGAGATGTCTCAGGAACTTCTAAAGGATATGGGTAAAATATCTTACGCATTAAATACGGTGGAAGCATGACCAACACACCAGGCTCTCGCATCATACCGGAAGGTACAGAAGCCCACGCACTCACTAAACCCATTGAGGAGAGTAAGTTATGACCGCCCTATCAACACAGGTGAGAGAAGTAACGAAGATGTTTGAGCACTCAATAAAGAGCATGGAGCATAGCCTTGTGTGCATTGAGAAAGAAGAAGCGCGGCCAGGCTGTGGCGAAAGAGCTATGCGCAGTAAGCAACGATATATTGACTGGCACATGCGACAGTCAGAACTTGAGAACAAACGTATGAAGATATACAAATCCATCCTTGATTCATTAGCAGTAGCAGCAGAGCAACACCATAAGATAAAAGCCTATGAGAGACTGTGCGCTAATCTGTGGTTGAGCAAAGAAAAGAATAGGGTAGCGATTAAGAAGAACAATTAACCGGCGCAAGCCATAACAAGAGGAGCTGAAATATGCAAACAATAGAACAACCCATGACATTGGGCAACAGATACACGCGGGAGATTAAGTTATTGACCGCACGACTGATGAAGGGCAAAGAGAAAGCCATTGGTATTGCAGAGGATGCGATACCTGATCTAAGGGCGGCAGCTATCAAAGGCATTGCCAAGATACTAGGAATACCAAAAAAGAAGATAGACATCCGTGATATGTCCAAGGGAGTCTATTCATTTGATAGCGATACCGTGTATTTTATGTACAATGGAGCTGATTGTTTTGTGAGTAGAGAGATGCTTTTTTCCAAATCTCTGATGAATACCTACAGAGTTAAAAGAGACGCACACTCTGACATCAAGCGGCAATTCTGCAAAGAGCATGAATTGATTGTTCATGCTCTCGGATCAGCGATGATTAATAAGTTCAAAGCATTCTGCAATGCCAGATATGACCATAAGTCAACGGCTAATGATTTACCAGCAGGCGCATTCAAATCCTTAGTTGCGGAATTTCTAGAAACCCAACGCACTCATACGTGCCCATTATAGGAGCCGCAACATGTCATTGAACATAGTAATCATCGAAGGCAATCTGACACGAGACATCGAACTCAAGATGACCAGCAACGATAAGCCACTCGCAACCTGTGGGCTTGCTCACAACAGCTCATACAAGAACGCACAAGGTGAATGGATAAAGAAAACCACCTTCATTGACTTTGTCGTCTTTGGTAAGCAGGCTCAGAACTTCAAGACCGCATGCTCTAAAGGCTCGCCCGTCACTATCGAGGGCGAGCTCGCAGAGGATAACTGGGAGGATAAGAACTCAGGTCAGAAGCGCAGTAAGATTAAGCTCAAGGCTAATCGTCTTCACTGGAAATCAGAGAAGAAAGAATCTACCGCGAGACAGTACGAACCGCCACCAGCAGGTCCAGACATAGGTGACGGCAGTTTAGCACCGTTTTAAAGCTCAGACGTCCCCTGTATGGCTCGTACCATTGACGTAGTCACGTCTTGTATTTGTTGCAGCGTGGCTAATGAGGTTTGGTGATCGATGTCATCAGGGGTTGACGCTTTCACATCGGTCTGTGCAGAGACTGCCGCCGCGAGGCAATCATCTAAATTGTCTTGTAACATGTGTTTACTCCAGAAAGAAAGGCTTAGTAATAAAAACCCGCATGCATGCAACGATATTCACTTTTATATTGCATATACGCCATAGTTATACTATAACTAATAGAACATACATCATAAGTTGACCGCTTTATGAGACTTATATCTATCCACTATGATGTTATCCTCCACAAATGGAAAGTCACCTATGCCGATGATAATAAACAGGTTAAGTCTGTCCCGTTCACTACGGAATCTCTCGCAGAACAATTTGGCCTTGCAATTGAGGACTCTAACGAACAAGATGACTTTTGAAGGTACGGATGACCTTTATGGCAAGTAGACCGCAGCGTTTAAGATATGTACACGCCACCAACTACACCGTTGGCAGAGCGATAGCGGCACTCTCGAAATACGGTCCCCTTAATTCCCGCGAACTTGGTGAGATACTAGAGATCAATCCCAGAGCATTATGGCATTGGTTTAGAAATACGGATAAGATAGTGATGAGTCGTGTAGCAGAAACGTATCACTACGAATCAACCGGCGTCAGGAAAAACCATACGCTTAAGTGTCAGTTGTTACAATTCTCTTTGCCGGAGATGTCATGAACATCACCAAAGAACTAGTAACCCTTCCCTTTGAAGACATCAAGGCTTACTCACGGAATCCCCGTGTGATCTCTCAAGAAGCTGTCGATCAGTGTATGTCATCTATCAGAAACTATGGATACATTTGTGATATAGTGGTGGAAGAAAACAACATCATCATGGCAGGGCATACGAGATATGTGTCGCTCGGTTTGCTGAAGTACGACAACGTTGAGGTGGTACGGGTGTCGGGCCTCACCGATGCACAGAAGAAGGCTTTTCGCATTGCGGACAACAAAGTTAGTGAGTTCAGCGACTGGGACGAGGGTGTCTTAATAGCTGAGTTAATGGAGCTCAACGAACTCGGAGACTTAATGCAAGAACTTAACACTGCATTTCTAGCTGATGAACTCGCAACACTAATCGGAGAGGAAGACTACCCCCCTCCACCTGACGACCCACCAGACCCCAAGACATGTCCTAAATGCGGAGCAGAGTTATGAGAGAGATTAAGTTCAGATACTTCATGCAGCGTAAGGGCAAGATGATGATACCACTTGTTTTGACCTTGCATGCTATTGAGCAAGATAGACACAAGTTCAACGGTAACTTTAAGATGATAGCTAGAGATCAGTTCACCGGATTACAGGACAAGAACGGCAACGACATCTATGAGGGGGATATACTCATGGTGCTTCTAGATGCGTATGACCGTGGCATTGGAGCAGTAACTCACGACACCAAACAATGCAGATACCGTGTGTTGACCAACAATCCATACGTTAACCACCTTTGTTTTTTAATAGACGATCACCACCACCAGTATGAGGTGCTAGGAAATATTCACGAACATAGCTCGCTGTTAGAGAAGGCAGAAGCATGAGCGAAGTAGAAACCAAAGAGCCCTATAAGCCCATCAAGCATATCGTCACGGTGAATTACCAGTGTGATATGTGCGGCAAGGGGAACATGATAACAGACAGAAGTATGTGCCTTACCAGCATGCCCCCTCAGTGGTGGATGGAGTGCGATCATTGCGGAGACAAACAGACATCGAGAGAGAAGTATCCATATACCAGAGAAGAACAATGATGTACCATAAGGTAGTGTTAACGCATGGCTAAGAAAAAAGATGCAGCAAAGAATAAAGGCGGCAGACCACCTAAGGTGTTGTCAACAGAGGACAAGGCGGCTATTAAATCATTAGCCACCGTCTACGCTTCCTGGAATGAAATAGCCGATGATATTGGATGGTCAACGTCCACATTGCAAAAGAATCAAGAAGCTAAAGACATCTATCACAAGGGCGTGAGCAAGGGTAAGACATCATTACGTCGAGCGCAATTCCGTGTCGCATTAGAGGGCAATCCAACGATGCTCATATGGCTTGGAAAAATACACTTGAATCAGAAGGAAGTCAGGGACGTAGTAGTGGATACAGACGGACCCGCACATGTTACCATAGGGAACTATATAGGGGCAACGGATGGGTGATGATAAAGAACTAAGAGTAGGCGAAGGCCAAGCAACACCGCCAGAGGTACTGCATGAGCAGCTCATGGATGTGAGCAGACCTGCTACCGAGATTGAGCACTATGCACGCAAACGCATTAAAGGACTAGAGCAGCAAGTGTTACAATATGGTGACCATATGCCCACTTGCCTAACAATGTGTAGCAGAGTACCAGAGCAATGTAGCTGTGGATTCGACGCAATAGTTGATGAGATAGGTTTCCCAGATGATTGAACTCCGCTACCTCGTCACCTATGAGAACGGAACAGAGGTTGCCCCTCAATGCTTTATCGTTAACACCGTGAAGACATTGCAGATGAGACAACAGCGTATACTCGATGGCAAGGTGCTGCGCGAGTGGTCAGAGTGGGAAGATGTTAAGGAGGTGGAAGAATGAGTAACGAGCGACACGGAAATGGGCGTTATCGTCCAGAGGAAGAAATCATAGAGCCAATTGTGGGCGGTGCTGATAGTAAAGGCATATACGATGATTGGGCAGAGGAGTTTAGAAAGACAGACGCTTATAAGCTTAACGTTGAGATATTGGCATTGGAAGACAGGGTGTATAATCTTGAAGAACAACTCAAATGTGATTGGCGACCAGTAAGCGACAAGCCAGAAGATGGTCAAGACTGTTGGACTTATTACGCAAGTGTTAAGTATGCTGACTGGGAATCTCCAAGCTATGTGATGCTTTCAAGGTACTTCGATGATGAGTACGGCTTTCAAGATGAATCACATGGTGGTGGTGAGATAACGATGTGGATGCCAGCACAGATACCAGAGAAGCCTCTTGCCTAAGTACACATGCCCCGAATGCGAGCAACTACGCTCAATCGATGATGACCAAGACCCTGCTGATATATGCGCTTACTGTAGGCTGTATGCATTGGAGGAAGACGTCAGGACGCTTAAGGGAACCTTATTGCCGGGGTATTTCAAAGAGAGGCGTAAGCATGGGGAAGTGTGATGAAGTCACTGAATGATAAGCTAGCAGAGATGCCATTAGAGCAACAGTTAAGAATTGCGAACATGGCACTTGAGGAGATGGGCAAGCTGTACGAATGGCAAGATATAGAATCCGCACCGAAGGACGGCACATGGGTTTGTCTTTATCAAGAGGGCTTCGGTGTGCAGCTTGGGGCATGGCTAAAGGGTTCAAGTTCTGAGGGCTGGAACTATACAGAATCGCCTACTCACTGGATGCCCCTCCCAGAACCGCCAGCCTAATGGTTGAAGTAGCCATACGAGGCAATCAGCCTAGCCAACATAACTTTCTTGAAGACATGGCCCCTGGTTGGTCGCTCTATCAAGCTGGTCTTGGTGCCGGTAAGACGTGGGCAGGTGCTCGTAAGTTCTTACTGTTACACGCTATCAATCAATGTCCTGGGCTTATTGTAGCACCTACGCTGGGTGACCTTTGGCGGTTTGCCGTACCTGAAATAAAGGCAGCGTGTGCCGAGTGGGGTTGGGATTGCACCGTCTATCCTAAAGGAAGGGGCGAGTATCAATATCCGTTCATGATTATATGGGGTCAGATTATCTACCTCATATCAACCGAAGACCCTCGAAGATTCTCAGGCTTTGAAGTCGGGCATATCTGGATTGATGAAGCGGCGAAGATCAAGCAGAACCACATAGACCCGACGAGAGACGCGATCACGCAGATACGTGGACGGTTACGCCATAAGACTGCGAAAGTACTCCATGCCCTCTGCACCACAACGCCGGAAGGTACAGAGACGTGGATACAGGATTACTTCTTTGACGATGTACGGGATAATCATCGTAAGTATATCGGAGACACCGAGCAGAACGCCGCCTTACCACAAGAGTTTATCGATGATCTCAAATCCTCCTTACCAGGCCATCTACTCGACCAATACCTTAAAGGAATAGCCGCATCAGTAATAGCAGGCATAGCACACCCCACCTTCAGCAGAGCCTTACACGTCACTGAGCGAGCTGATTGGGCCAAAGACCCGAAAGGGAATAAGCTCCAAGTCCTCACACACATTGGACAAGACTATAACGTTCAGCCGATGTTTTGGGTCGCCATCCAACAGATAGGCGATGTCTTCAACATAGTCGATGAGATGTACATCCCTGACTACGCGTTAGTAGATAATGGTATGCAGCAAGCCCACGCTCAAGGATGGGGTGAAACACCCGTTAGATTTCATCCTGACAAGTCTTCAGGGAATCGTAAGACCACTGGCGACCCTGAATTTACCGTGGTTCAAAAGGAAGCCAGACGCTTAGGCTGGAACTTCTCCGGTACCGCTCAAGGCGCCAATCCTCCCGTTAATTCTCGCTTGAACTTAGTATCACGGTTGTTACTCGACGGCTTAGGAAAGACACATCTCTTTGTGCATCCTAGGTGCGTACATGTGATAGAAGACTTTGAGAGAACTACGCGCAAACAATCGGGGTATGAGTCAGGGGCTAAGGGATTACGCGGCCACGGGTTAGACGGAACTGGTTATACATTCTGGGATGTCGTTGCACCACAGGGACATATACAGGTTGGGTCGTTTGGATAATAAAATGGGGAGAATCCTACCACTTAGACCACAGCCTGCATAAAGCGAGCCGGTGGGATTCGAACCCACATCTCTCCCCTTGGTTGCGCAGACAGGGGTCGAACCTGTAACTGTAAGATTTTAATCTAACGCTCTGTCCAGTTGAGCTACCGCGCATTAGAAACCGATTCGACACAAGATCAGATTGGTATTGTCTAGAATGTATACCGCTAAGAACAAGTGAAGCATTGAACAGTCACACCCTCGGGAACCACAGGCGCCTAGAATTGCATATCTGCTATTCATGCGAATCTTTATAACTAAAAAAGCCTAACTCACAACACGCAAGTTAGACTTAACTTTTAGAGCACATACCGTTGCTCTCCCTTCTTCTCGCCCTTCCACAAAGGCACGGGCATGATAGTGGGCTGATAGGGACGTCAAGGTGAAAACCCTTCTTTACTGTTCCATTAAATACGCTTGGGGAATGCCCTTAATTGTAAAAGACGGTAAGATCGTAAAAAACCCTAATTATGATAAAATGGTGACACGTCAAAAGTACTGGCGTTTGTCCTACGATTGTTACGGGCCTGACTATATCGAAGCCACTGACGGCGAAGGTATTAACATCATTCGCAAGCATGAGCGTGAAGACGATGAGGATTATCTACGCCGTAAGCAATCGACTATCCCCTACTGTTTTGTAGGTCCGATTCTCAGACGATACAATGACTTCATCTTTCGTAAGCCTGCTGATATTGACAAGAACGTCTTAGGTGATTTCTTTGAAGATGTCGATGCATTAGGATCATCTGAGAATGAGTTCATGAGTACCAATTTACTCAACGCTCAGATAGATCGAACCGGTTACATCTTAGTGGATTTCATAGGCAGTGGTGAGGAGAAGACCACGGCGCAAGCACAGGCTGATGGTGATCGATTCGTGTGGAAGCAGATACTCGCACCGCAAGTGGTTCAATCGACATGGTTTCAAGGCCGATTAGTAGATGCGGCTATCCTTATGAAGAAGATGAACGGTACTGACTTTATCTGGTATGTCACTCCAACGACTACGCAAGAGATCACGGTGAAGGTTGACGGCGGGTCTATAATGGTCCTCGAAGTCTTTCCTGAAACACCACATACGTATGGTGGTACGCCCTTAGTTCCTAACAGGCCGAAGTTCGGCACGATCTCTCAAGCAGCCCCCATAGCGGAATTACAGAAGGGTATTGCTCGACTCCGTTCATTCTTGATAGAAGAAATGGCAGGCTCTACCTTTTCGCAGATGGTCATCATTGGAGCGTCAGCAGAGAACGCATCGAAGACCATGAAGCACGGGCCTCATCAAGCGATCTACATTCCTGAACCTACGGCGAGTATGCAAACCCTTGGAGCGGATGTCGCACAAGCGGGGAGTATTCGTCAGTCTATCCTGGATGATAGCGGAGAACTCCATCGAGTAGCTGGTATATCCTCAACGGATAACGACGGCGGTGTGGAATCTGGACTCGCAAAATCATTCACCTTCAACGACTTATCAGCGAATCTCTCGTCTTTAGCCAAGAGCACACAAGATGCCCATCAACGGGCTGAGCAATTGACGGCTAATGCGATGAGTGTCACTGACTTCGAAGCAACGGTGTATCCAAGTGATTTCAATATGCCGATGCTACAAATGGAACTCGCAGAGGTGGTATCTGCCAACAGCAGTAACCTACCGAGAATAATCAAAGATAAACTTATCAAGCGTTTCGTAAATCGGAATCTGGAACTAACAGACGAAGATAAGAAAGTGCTTGAACAACAACTTGCAGACTCAGGCGTGTTGCCTGGATTTGCGAATCAATTTGCTGAACGGAATGTCGGCTAGTTACCACGGAAGGGTATACTATGGGAGATGATATAGGGGACGGTCCAAAGATGGTTGATGTCGATTTATTCGGCAAGACTTATCCGATGACCGAAGAAAACGCAAAGACGGCTATGGCTGGACGTGATGCACAAGTTGCGCAATACAATGAGTTGAAAAGCTCAAACGAAGCGCGTGAGGCAGCAGCACAGCAGCTCGAAGATACAGCCGCCCGAGCAGAAGAAAAACGGATAAAGGATGAAGCGGTGTCAGCAGGCAACATTGATCAGTTGAATGCTATGCACGCAGCAGACATCTCGAAACGTGATAGCAGACTGAAGAAGCTAATGATTTCACAAGCTATCGGACAGCATGAGGGTATCGCTCGAACGGCATTGCCTGACATGGCCGCATCGTTGTCTACTGATGATAGTGTCTACTTAACTGAGGATGAAACATTGTTAGTTAAGAAAGCCGATGGAAGCAGCCAACCATTTAAAGACTACTTGAGTGGATGGCTCGTAGAACGCCCACATTACACTATGCAGAAAGGTGCTCCGCCATCAGGCAGTAGCAACGAAGACCCCAAAGACTCCAGCATTGAAACCATGAAGCTAGATGAATACAACAAACTGAGCGGCTTAAAAGCTCAGGAAGTTGCTGGTCAGTTAGCCAAAGGGACACTCAAAATAATCGACTAATAACAAGGAAACACCCAAATGGGTAATAACACACTCACTCCGGCATTGCCGAAAATCATATCAGACTTCCGCGAAGTTAACCGCGAAGCAACTGGTTTAACGAAATCTGTTAACACCGACTTTGACACCAAAGGCGCGGCTCAAGATGAAGTCATCACCGTTCCTATTGCTGCTAGTGGTACTGCTCGCAACTTAACCGTTGGCGTCGTTACTACAGAAGCGGCTGCGGTGGTTGTGACTAATGTCAGCGTGACGTTAGACAACGCTCGTGAAGTTCCATTCCACTTAAGCGGTGAAGAAGAACTCGCACTCGCACAGCAACGTGAAGGTTTCATGAATGGTACCATGATGGAATCTATGCGGACGCTCATCAATGAGATAGAAACAAGCTTAGGCGTGTCTCTTGCTCTTGGTGGTGCATATGGATTCGGTACAGAAACCGTTACTCCATTCGCTTCAAACCTGAATGACACTGCTGCTACTGAGGAGTTCCAGAACTTCTCTGCTGCTCCGCAAACCTTGCGTAGTGTGGCTATTGATTCTCTAGCAATACAGAATCTTGGCGAGCTGACTCAGTTGACTAACGTCAATCAAGCAGGGTCAAGCGAAACACTCAGAGATGGTGTTGTCTCCCGTTTACACGGTCAAGACATTCGCTACTCAGACGGGTTGGCTCGTCCTGTTATCGGTACGGGTACTGGCTATTTAATAGACGGTGCGTTGGCTGTTGGTGCAACAACTCTAACAGTTGACACTGGTTCAGGTACAATCGTAGCCGGTGACTTAATCACCATCGTTGGTTCAAGCTTCAAGTACATTGTCAAGACTGCCTTAACAGGTGGCGTGACTCTTGTGATTGGTGGCAAGGGCTTACGTGATGCGATTGCTGACAACGCGGCTGTGACCGTGGTTGCTATCTCAACTCGTAACATTGCTGTTCAACGTGACGGTGCGGTCTTGGCGGTTCGTCCTCCAGCCTTACCAGAAGGCGGCGACAGTGCGCGCGAGTCTGCGAACATCACTGACCCAGTAAGCGGATTAACCGTTAACTTGAGTAAGTATGTAGACCACAGACAGGCTCAATGGGAGCTCTCCGCTGTATGGGGATCTGCCATCATAGATGACAACCGCGTACATCAGATACTCGGACAATAACAACCAAGCCCACCCTCTTAATTGGGGGTGGGTACTTATAAGGAAAAGACATGCAACTTAAGACAGTAGAATGCGTCGACTCAGACGGCAACGAATGCTTACTCAACGAATGCGACTTGGAAGCGAAGCTTGAACAAGGCTACGAGAAGAAGAAGCACAAGAAGGCATCCGCTAAGAAGGATGACAAGAAAGCTGATAAGAAGGCCGACAAGAAGAAGGATGACAAGTAATGAGCGACAAAAAAGAATCACCAAACGATAATGTCATCATGGTCAACAAGAGTGGCGCGGAATACATCGTCCGCTCTTGTAACGTGAAGATGTTTGAAGAACAAGGCATGAAGGTTAAGAAGTAGATGACTCAACCAGGCGATACCGTCAAGCAACAGTTTGAAGTACGACTCGCAGATGGCACAGCCGTAACGGGTTTGACCACAGGGTCGTTCACCTTCAAGGCGTATGCCGATGGTGCTACGGCTACATGGTCAGTCACGGTGACGGAGATCGGGCTTGGTGGCTATTCCATTAGCTACACATTAGGGTCAACAACGACCTCGTTTGATCGGTTCATCACGCCTGTATCAGCGTTGAACTTCATCCACTATCCTGATATTTCAGGAGAGATTGAAGGCGCAGACTTAGACAGTATCGCTGCATCAGTCGTAAGACCTACCGCAGTGACAGATGGCAACTTCGGTCCAGCAAATGAGTTGACGTTCTCGTATGTCACTGGAGATTCGCGCCCTATATCCTTTAGCGTGGTTGACTCAGCAGGGTCGCCCATTGATCTGACGGACTATAGCTCATTCGGATTCGGTATCAGAACACAAGACGGCACCTCAAGTGTGGATCAGATCACAGCCGTTACAGGCTCAGCTGGTGGAGTGGTAGAGGTAACAATCTTAGTCACTGACAACTTCCAGTCTGAACTCGCAGCCGGTGAGGATTCACTCGCAATGAAGTGGGACTTCCAAGCCACGCTTACCGCAACGAGTGATATATATACCTTAGCACATGGCACCTTCTTCATTCAACGTCATGAGTTCCAATCATGAGTAACGCTGGAACAATGGTTGGCGGCAGAGGCCAAGACAACACCGCTTCAAATGTAGGCGGTGAAACAGGGGAAGTGTTTAAACAGAAGACCGGCTTCGATTTAGAGATGAAGACCATCAAAGCAGGTACCGGAATTTCTATCGTTAATAACGCGAGCGATGTAGAGATCGTCAACACAGGTTCAGGTGAAACGAATACCGCGAGTAATGTGGGTACGGGTCAAGGGATATTCAAACAGAAGACCGGTGTCGATTTAGAGTTTCATGAGTTACTTGCAGGATCAGCGAATATCGCTATCGCCTTAGTATCCGATGATGTGACTATCGATCTGTCAGCGAATCCCTCCGTAACAACCATGACCACCTCCGGTTTAAATACAGCCGCTTCGCAAGTAGTGACAGGTGCAACGGATTTACAAGGCACGGTCACCCTCTCAGCAGACATCACACCGACTCAAATTACCGGCGACGAAGTAGACTACAATCCAGCGGGGTTATCCACTACCACTATTCTCAGATTGTCCTCAGACATAACGCGCACTATCTCGGGCATAGCAGGCGGCACAGATGGACGCACACTCATTCTATTCAACGTTGGTTCGCAAGACATTAACCTCTCACATGATGACGGCGCTTCGACAGCCGCTAACCGTTTCTTTATTGATAACGACGACACTGATGAGATTAACCAGAACGGATTCAGAATAGTCATCTATGATGCCACGTCTTCACGTTGGCGCGTAGCCGGATCACAAGGCGCATCAGCAGGTACGGGGAATGTCAATTCATCTGGAACATTGACCTCAGATAAGATCGTTGTTGGTCAAGGATCGATGGATGTGGCCACGAGTGGAATAACGGTAACGGGCAGTGATATGTCGTCATTAGATACCGCGACTTTTGCAACCGGCATCTCTCCGAGTCATTCAGAAGGCCAACTGTTCTACGATGATACCTGTGGAGCCTTAGCCTTTCATAACTTTGAGACAGAAGTCACCATGCAGGTGGGCCAAGAGAATTGGCTGTTTGTCCGGAACAATACCGGCAGTACGGTTACTAATGGTCAGGCTGTTTATGTATCGGGAGCGATCTCCTCACTGCCTACGGTTGCTTTAGGACAAGCGGATGTGGTAGCAACCTCCTTAATTGTTGGCATGGCTACGCATGATATTGAGAACAATACTAATGGATTCATTACGACTCAAGGCATTGTGAATGATGTCAACACCAACGCATTTGTGGCTGGCGATATACTGTGGTTAGACGCGGTTACGCCTGGTGCGGTAACGGATGTCAAACCATCTGAACCGAATATTCCGATAGCTGTAGGAGTCGTCTTAGTCAAGGCGGTTTCTACTGGTAAGATATACATCAACCCGCGTGTGGGCGTGGTTGGATTACAAGGCGTGTACGATCAATCAGACAATGGTGACATCGTCCTCACGTCGGGTGTGGGCGGTATTTCTATACAAGACGCATCCAGTCCAATAGGTGGGAACTTATTCGGTGTGCATACGAATGCGGAAGCAGCCGACCTCTTTACGGTTACGGCAGCACAAGTAGATACGGGTATCCCGGTAGAGCATGCGAACATTCCTAAGTGGACTATTGACGCCATTACCGGCGCACAAACAGCGGTTGCTGAAACCTATCATACATTAGCTAACTCAGGCGGTGGAGATTATACCGTAACCCTTCCTGCTGCCGGTAATGCTGGTGATCGTATTGCGTTTAAAGGCCTAGC
>Ga0114923_10000706_pt1 | contig 24696 bp, 23 predicted proteins | sample SumtaG_FD_89578 | JGI IMG/M metagenome (GOLD analysis project Ga0114923, IMG submission 89578) | Deep subsurface microbial communities from Indian Ocean to uncover new lineages of life (NeLLi) - Sumatra_00157 metaG | ecosystem: Environmental > Aquatic > Marine > Oceanic > Sediment | place: near...
AAATAACTCTCTTTAAATGCCAGTAAAATCCCAATCTCTCCATACTTTCTTAATTTCTTTTTCGTCTTCTGCATATACTTTTTGAAAGGCCCATCTTGCCCTGGTTAATCGTGATTCCACTGCCTTTACTGTTATATCTAATTTTCCGGCAATTTCTTTCATTGATAAACCATCTATATACTTTAGTCGCAAAACTTGAGAATATCCTTCGCCTAAAGATTTTAAAGTTCCTAGAATCTGTCTCTTTTTCTCCAGTTCCTGATAAGCCAATTCTGGACCCAAAGCCTTACTCACTAAATTCTCTAAAAATGGCAATTTAGAAAATACAATCTTTTTAATCTTTTTCTTTCTGTAAAAATCAATTATTTCATGCCTAGCTATTGCACATATCCAGGTAAATAAAGCTGAATCCCCTTTAAATGTCGGTAAGCTGTCATAAGCTGCTAATAAAGTATCCTGAACAATTTCTTCTATATCCTTATTGTCTCCCACTTTCCCTGCTACAAATCCGCTCAATCTCTTCCGATAGTCATCAGATAATAGTTCTTCTAACAGTTTTCTCCTATTCATATCGCATATTCTATCATTTTTTGCTATCCTAATCTTAAGATGGCTGTCGACATTAGAAATTTTTTTACTCTTGGAAACGATCCTTATGGCAACCCCATGGCTATTGGTCGTGTTTTTCACTCCACTCCCTATACTGATGAAAAAGGTTTATTTGGCATTCTCTCAGTCATTATTAAGAATGTTTTTGTTATTGCCGGTATTATTCTTTTTATCTTTATTATTGTCGGCGGTTTAGGTATGATCATCAATGCTGGCAATGCTGAAAAGCAAAAAAAAAGCAGCAATGTCTTAGGCTCAGCTGTCACTGGCTTTATTATCATGATGGCTTCTTATTGGATAATTAAAATCATTGAAATATTAACCGGAATTACTATTATTTCTCTTTAAACTTATGCCTATAGTACCTGATGTAATTGGAAAAATAAAAAAACCCATTGATTATGCCGGCCTTAGAGGTGGTGGCTTTACAGACTTTTTAAGTAATGTTATTAGTCTTATTATTCTTATCGCTGGTATTTTCACTTTAGTCAATTTTGTTCTTGCTGGTTATGGCTATCTTTCTTCAAACAATGATCCTCAGAAAATTAGTGCTGCTGGTAATAAAATCCTTGAATCTCTCATTGGCCTCATTATTGTTGCCGCTGCTTTTATTATTGCCGGCATTATCGGCTTTGTTGTCTTTGGCGACCAATCAGCTCTTATTAATTTAAATTTATTTAAAGTTACTCCTTAATATATGGCTAACGAACAATCAATCGGCTCTCTAAAATTAAAATCCTCAACCGGTTATACTTTCTCTGGCTCAGGTATTGCCGGCAGCCTTAGCAATGTCTTATCTAATATTATTGGCTTTATTACCTTTATTGCCGGCATTGCTTTTATCTTTTATTTTATGATTGGTGCCATCAACTGGATTACCTCAGCTGGCGATACCGCTAAATCCCAAAAAGCCAGAAGTATGTTTACTAATGCCTTGATTGGCTTAGCTATCACTGTTATGGCTTACCCTATTGCCTCAGTTCTGGGTAAACTTTTTGGCATTCCTTTAACCTCACCTGCAGATTTAATAAATAGTCTTACTTTTTAATCTATGTCCACAAAAACATTCTTTGGCACTTTCAATGCCCCTCAGAATATCCAAAACTATACTGAAGGCCCCGAAGGTCTAATTCTGCTTTTTAACAACATCTTAAAAGTTGCTATTTTTGCCGCAGGTATTTTTGCTTTAATTAACTTTCTCATTTCCGGCATTCAATACATTGGTTCCTCTGGTAATCCAGAAGTTACTAAACAAGCCTCATCTCGCATGTGGCTATCACTACTAGGCTTAGTTGTTGCCACCAGTGCCTTAGTTATTGCCGGTGTCATTGGCTTAGTATTTTTTGGCAATGCTACCGCCATCATTGCCCCTGTTATTTATGGACCAAATTAATAAAACTAACCAACTTGCCGCCTCTACCCCTTTAGGTCAAATCAGAGGTTTCTCTGAAGGTTTCTTTAAAACTGCCGGCAATCAACCAGCTAGCCGCTTTGAATTTATTATTTCTAACATTATTACCGTCTTTACTATTTTTGGCGGCATTGCTTTTTTACTCTGGTTTGTTATTGGAGCTTTAACTTGGATTACGTCTGGCAATAATACTGAACAACTTAATAAAGCTAAAAATCAGATGAGCACCGCCTTTATTGGGCTTTTTATCCTTGTTCTTAGTTACTCAATTATCTTTATTCTTGGAAAAGTCACTGGCCTTAATATGTTAAACCCTGAATTAATTATTAAAAATCTTAAACCTTAAATTTTATATACTATATACTAAACATTAATCATGCCTATTACTAACAAAGCTATTCCCAATTTATCTGGCAGCCCAGGCAATGATTTTGCCCGCTATATTGCCATTATCTGGCAAGTCTTAGTTATCTTCGGCGGCTTAGCCGTTCTTCTCTGGATTATCTGGGGCGCTCTTGACTGGATTATGGCTGGCTCAAATCCTGATCGTTTAAAAAGTGCTAAAGAAAAAATGTTTCAAGCTCTTTTTGGTCTTATCATGCTTGTTCTCTCTTTTTTAATTGTCAAACTTATCTCTACTATCACTGGCCTTGATATTTTAAATCCTAATTGGCCTACCTTTTAATATGGCAAGACTAACTAACATTGAAAAACAAATCAACAAAACTAATTTTTTTAAATTTCAATCCCTTGGCGATTTTATAGAAAATATCATTCAAGTTGCCATTGCCTTTGCTGCTCTTTTAAGCCTTATCTGGCTTATCTGGGGCGGTATTGAATTCATCACTTCAGGCGGCAATCAAGATAGCACTAAATCTGCTAAAGATAAAATCACTTCTGCTCTTTTTGGTCTTGGAGTTGTTGCTGTTATCTGGGCTATCTGGCGCTTAATTCTTTACTTTTTAGGCCTATCTCCCACTACTCAGGGACCCTTAGATATTACTATTCCTAAACCTTAATGTTTGACAAAACAAAAATCCTTTTCCATAATAACCATATATGAACAATCCTTTTGCAGTTTACGCCCAACAATCAATTACTATTCAAGAACCAGCCGCTGGAGTTAAAGATATTGGTAAATTTCTTTCTGCCGCCATTCAAGTCGCCATGATCATTGCCGCCATTCTCACTTTTGCCTTTCTGGTTTGGGGTGGTATTCAATGGATTATGTCTGGTGGTGACAAAACTCAAACTCAAGCTGCTCGAGATCGTATTACCATGGCTCTTGTTGGTTTAGGCATTGTTGCCGCTGCTTGGGCTCTAATGAAAGTCATTGGCTTCTTCTTTGGCATTGATGTCTTTCAATTCAACATCCCTACTGCCGGCGGCTAAAATGCCAAAGTTTCTCAAAAAACTCTTCTTTTATTTATCTTTTATTTTTTACTATTTCCTTTCACTTTCTCCCCTATATGCTCAAACAAAACCCTGGAAAGATTTACAAACAGAGCTTGGCGTCACCTGTGTTGATCTAAACACAGGAGTTGCTACCCTCCAAGGCTTTGAATGTATTTTTGCCAACATCTTAACCATTATTGTTCCCTTAGCCGGCCTAGCCTCTTTCGTCGTTCTTATAATAGGCGGCTTTCAATATCTCACTTCAGGTGGTGATCCTAAACAAACCCAAAAAGCCAGTTCTATTGTTACTGGTGCCATCATTGGCTTAGCTGTCACTATGGGTGTTTGGTTTATTTTTAGACTTCTTTTCGATATCACTGGTATTGATTTATTTCAATTCAAAGTCCCCGGCCCAACTCCATAAATTATTCCTATTGCCCATATTTTTCTCTCTTTCCCCTATTAATTTTGATACTATATACTAAGTATTATGAAGCTTCGCCTGCTTAAAGTTATTATCTTTAGTTTCCTTATCTCTTTTCTTTTCCCTTCCCTTACTTTCAGTCAATCCATTCAAAACCGCCACCCTCTTCGCCCAAAACCCAATGAACTAACCTCATGGGAGAAGAATCGCCCCAAAGCAGATTACACTCAAACTCTTTTTTGTGCCCAACGCCCCACTGCTGTTCAAAATCAAGAATTTTTAAAAACTGACGATAAACTCACCCTTCAAATATCTGGTACCTATATTTCCAATTTTGAAGAATTTATTACTCCTCTTTTATCTATCACTAATAAAACCAAAGATGACTACAACCTCTCTTTTGAAGAAAAAGCTCAACAATATTTAGCTGACTATTTAGGTGGCCGCGCTTATTATGAAATAAAGGCGGAAGACCCCAATGGTCAAACCATCGCTTCTCGTCTTGGTGTTTTTAGAAAACTAGCCCCTAAAGATCTTCAGGATAAATATAAGCGTGCCATGATCTATCGCGCCACTGGTATACCCGACGCTGAAAATCCAAACAAACTTGACCCAATGGATTTTCTTACAGATTATTATGATTTTGAACCCGCTAGCCCGACTGTAGCCAACTATCCCGTTACTTGTTTTAGAAATAATGAAATTGTCTCTTTCACCCAATACAATGACTTTAAAAATCCTTGTGGTAACTCTGAAAATATTAGACTTAGTTCTTTTAATCAAACTAATTGGGCCCCAATCCCTGAAGAATTTGAAAACAATAAAGATTATCAAAACGCTTATAACAACTGGTATGTTCAAGATGGTGGCCAAATAATTTATGCCCTTGACTGCGATCCTCAACAAACTCAAAACTGCCCCATTATTAACCGTCAGCCTGGCAAATGGGCCAAAGCCTGGCCATATGTCCCTATGTTTTCTAGAGAAGATCTTCAGGGATATATTAGAGCTGTTAGTTCTAATGCTCAACCACAAATCAACCCTGTCAAACATCCTCACCTTGCCCGCACCTATGAACTATCAAGCGCTTTATCAACCTTTTTAATGCCTCAAAGTTACTTTGATTATAATTCTGAACCAGACTTTAAAGTTGAAACACCTTGGTCAGGTAAACCTTGGTGTAAACTTGGTGATCTAACTTGTAAAAATTATTGGATTGATTCTTCAGACTCTATGCCCGACCTTGCTCTTGGTGGTGTTTGTGATCCTCAAACTACTATTATTACCTCTTCAGGCGATTCTGCTTATGACAAACTATTTACCACTCAAGTCAATTCTCCTAAACAAATTATTGATAATCCTGAATACAGTAAAGCTACTGAAAGAAAATGTAATTTATTAGAAAGAAATGATCCAATTGCTTATGAAAAAGAATGTAAATTTAAAAGAGATGTTAGATATTCCCCTGACTATTTTGTTACTCGCACTCCTTACTTAAATCAAATTACCAATCGCCTAGTTTCCGAACAAGGCATATTTAATATCCTTAGAACTAAGCAAGATCTTAACAATAATCAACTTGTTAACTGGCCCGCCATTGGCAATCCAGAAGAAGCTACTCCTATATATAGTTTTATTAGTGGTGGCGCTGAAGCTGGCATGATGCAACCAGGAATTTTAGTTGAATTCTATTATAAAAGCCTGGGTTTTGTTCACTGCCAAAAAGAAAAAGTTCTCTCTCTTTTTCAACCTTTTGTTACCGGTGAACCTTATAAATACCTTAGCCCAAAATGTGCCCAGGACTCTACTGGCCCTGACACTGGTCAACCTGGTCAACCTGGTCAACCCGGTAAAATATATGTAGATAAAGAACTCTATGGACCCCCACCAAATGTTCCTTCAGAATCAACTTGTAGTCAAGGCGTTGACTCAACTGGTCGCTGGCTCAAATGGCCTTATAAATCTTCCAGCTCACCCCCTGTCACTAGTTGTTATAAAGACCCTAGTCGAAACTCATGTCATGCTGGTATTGATATGGACCCTGGCGATAACGCCTCCATCTATCCTGGCGCTCCTGGTAAAATCCATTATGCCAATGGCGCCCCTAAAGGTTGTGCTGAATTTGGTGCTTGTGTCATTATTGATCATTGTAATGGTTGGTTTACTATCTATGCTCACTTACAAGAATTTACTGACGGTAAATTTATTAATCAAGGTCAATCAGTCACCACTAGTACTCAAATTGGCATTCAGGGTAATACTGGCAGATCTACAGCAGAACACTTACACTTTGGCTTAGCCTGGGGAGGCAGTATCCCCAGTTTCTGGTATTCTCATAAAAAAACCGCTAATGTTTGCACCTATACTAATGGTTGTAGCTGCACTAGTGGTACATCATGCCGCTAAATATAATTTTAAAATTAGTATAATGCTATCAATATGTTTAAAAAAATAACCCTTAAACTTAAACAACTTTTCACTTCAAAAAAACGCTTAATTATTATCTTAGGTTTAATTTTCTTTATTGTCATTATTTTATCCATCTTTTCCAAACCAGCTCCTCTTCCAGATCAACCATCTGAGGCTTTCCCTCAACCATCATTTTCTCCTTACTCAAAAACCTTCAAACCTCAAAAATCCACCTTAAAGACCGCCACTCCTTCTCTTGATAAAACCGTTTCTGTTTATCAACTTCCATCCTCCTCAAACATTGATTTCCAAAGTCATATCAACCCTATCGCCAGTCAGCTTGATTTTGTCAATCCCCCTGAACAAAGAACTTATGACTCTATTCCCCATCTTCTTTGGGCAGCTGATTCTAACTACTTAAATCTCAATTTAAACACTGGTCAATTCTATTTAAGATATACTCCCCCAACTCCTCCAACCACCCCTGATCTTAATGAGTCAGAAGCTTTACAAATCGCTCAACAGTTTTTAACTCAACACCGCCTTATTGCTGACAATACCCCCCATAAAACTAAATATCTTCAAATCAACGACTATGAAATCGATTCCGTTCAAAATTCTATCGATGCCGACTTTTACGAATTTCATTTTTACCCCACACTCAACACTCTCCCCATTTACTCTACCAGCAATAATGATAGTCCCATCATTATTACCATTACCAAAAAAGGCCAAATATTTGAACTTGACTACCAAATTCCAGTCACTTTTTATTTTACCTATCTAACTAATCCAGATTCTCTAACTACTTCCACTCATACAATTAAAAACCAACAACAACTTAATCAGGCCATAAACCAAAATCTGCCAGTTATTATTAAATCAGAACTGGAACCAGATATTCCCGCTGATCCATCCGTCAGCCCTAAAACAATTACTTATCATCAAATCACTTTAGGTTATCAAGCTTCCCCTAACCAAAATCAACTCCTCCCTATTTTCCAACTTCAGGGCACTGCTATCCTTGATGACGGCACTACCACTCAAATCACTGCTTATCTACCCGCTACCCCTTAAACCTTTCTCTGCTTAACCTCTTCTGCTAAGATAATCTTATGTCTTTTGCACCTGCCTCTCCCATTTCTATTATTACCTGCGAACATTGTCAAGGAAATGGTTGTCAACAATGTGACCAGCACGGTATTTACGCCACTCAAGAAAATCAACCCATTGCTTTTAGTCTCCCCGATTTTATTGACTTAAAATCCCGCCGATTCTTAAAAAGAATCCTCTTAGTTAAAAGAATCATCTTATTAACTATCAGCCTATCATTAATTATTACCGCTTTAGTCATATTTCTCTAAATTATGCCTAATTTTACTGATATTTCACCAGCTTTTTCCCAACCAGCCCTACAATTAATTGCTGACACCATGCTTTTATCAGCCAAGCAAAACTTTAATCAAGCCAAACCTCAACATCTTATTCAAAAACTAAATAGTTTAGACAGCCTCAGACCCTTGTTAACCAAACTTGGTCGCACTCAATTAGAGTTTAATCAACTCGCCACCTCAAAAAACAAATCCATTAACAAAGTTAAATTATCAAAAGAGGTTAAAAAAATAATTTATCAAGCTTATGCTGAAATGCTTCTTGCTAATCATCCGCAAGTAAGTCCAATTCATTTTCTCGTTCCTATTAATGAATATCTCACTAGCCCTTTAGATAAAAAAGATATTCGTCAGCTTATTCTCAAATCAAGCATTAAAAGCGATCAGCCAACTAAATCAGCCTTAGCCACTTTAGAAAAATTTTCCCAAAACCTCACTCAAAAAGCTAATAGTGGGCAACTAGATCCTGTCATTGGCAGAAAAAAAGAAATCGACCAACTTATTAGAATTTTAGCTCGTCGCACTAAATCAAACGCCATTCTTTTAGGTGATCCTGGTGTTGGTAAAACCGCTATTGTTGAAGGTTTAGCCTTAAAAATTTCTCAAGATAATGTTCCCAAGCTTTTAAAAGGTGTTCAAATATATAATCTTAATCTTACCAATCTTTTAGCTGGCACTTCATACCAGGGAGAACTTGAAACTCGCCTCCAAAATGTAATCAAAGAAGTTAAACGCCACGGTAACATCATTGTCTTTATTGATGAAATTCATATGATTATGGGAGCCGGCGGTGCTGCCGGTGCCATGACTGCTGCCAATATCTTAAAACCTGCTCTAGCTAGAGGAGATCTCAATATTATTGGTGCTACCACCATTGATGAATATAGAAAGCACATTGAAAAAGATTCAGCTTTAGAGCGCCGCTTTGAATCTGTTAAAATTAATGAACCAGATCCAAAAGCTACTTTTAAAATTTTAGAAAGCGTCGCTGAAAAACTCACTAAGCATCATGAGGTTACCATCGACAAACCCGTCCTTCAAACTACCATTGATCTCTCTAATCGATATATTCAAGATCGCTATCAACCTGATAAATCCATTGATTTATTAGATGAAGCTGCTTCAGGTGCCAAAATTGCTGGCAAGAAAACCATTACCATTGAAGATATTAAAAATGTCCTTTCTCAGCGAACCGGCATTCCCATTACCTCACTTACTCAAAAAGAATCACTAGAATTATTAAATCTTGAAAATAAGTTAAAACAGCAAATTATTGGCCAAAATCAGGCTGTCAAAGCTGTTGCTGATGTTATCAAGCGTGCCAGAGCCGGTTTAAAAGACCCCAACCGTCCTATTGGCTCATTTTTATTACTCGGCCCAACTGGTGTTGGTAAAACTGAACTTGCTAAAGCCCTTGCCAGAACTGTTTATCAGTCTGAAAAAAACATGGTCCGGCTTGACATGTCAGAATTTACTGAAGCTCACACTGCCGATAAACTTATTGGTGCCCCTCCTGGCTACGTTGGCTATGAAGAAGGCGGTCAACTTACCAACCCTATTCGCCATCACCCCTACTCTCTCATCCTCTTAGATGAATTAGAAAAAGCTCATCCTAAAGTCTTTGATATTTTCCTTCAAGTTTTAGAAGATGGTCGCTTAACTGATTCTCAAGGTCATACTGCTGATTTTAAAAATACCATTATTATTATGACTTCAAATATTGATGTTTCAGAATTTCTAGATAAACCAAAATCCGTTACTCGACCAGAACTTATGAAAGCCTTGTTTCATTATCTTCGACCAGAATTTTTAAATAGAATTGATGATATTATTCTAATGAATAAATTAAAACTAGCAGATATTAAACAAATTGCCCGCCTTCAACTTAACCAAGTTATCACTAGGCTCAAGAAAAAAAACATCACTCTTGAAATTCCTGATCCAACCCTAGAAAAACTAGCTCAACTAGGCAATGTCCAAGAATTTGGCGCCCGCCCCCTCCGTCGACTTATTCAAAACCACATTGAAGAACCCGTGGCCGAATTAATCATTGCCGGTAAATTAAAATCTGGTAGTACTATTACCTGGACACCAGATAAAATTAAATAATATGCCTGAATTCCAAATTTTAACTTGTCCAAAATGTAAAGGCCGAGGTTGCCCTGTCTGTCAAAACACTGGCAGAGTTAAAGTCTCTACCAAACAATTACAAAAAATAAAACAAATGGTTGGTCAAATTAATCCAATGATCCAATCATCTCCCGTTCCAATGCCTCCTCCAACCACTAACTTTAAAAAAGCTCGTTTTAACACCAACTTAGCTGGCATCATTACTTTTTCTATTTTTAGCATTATCGCTGGCGCTGGCGCTGCCAGCTGGTACTTTTTAAAAAGCTTTAAACCTTTCTTTGCTGGCCTTACTAGCCTCCTCACCCTTATTGGCACCCGCTTGGCCTGGCAACACCCATTTTTTCAACCCCAGCAACCCAATGACTTTTTAGCCGCTATTAATAAAAAAAGTCAATAAAATGCTTTTACCAATAATTCTTTTTATTGTTGCCATCTTTTTGCTTTTCCTTTCCTCTCAGGCCCTTATCAGAAAACTCATTAAAATTTTTTATTACCTCACCCACTCTCATCATACTAGCGTTAATATATTGTTTTTTCTTCTTCTTCCCGGTATTTTCCTCCATGAATTTTCCCACATTTTAGCCGCTGAACTATTACAAGTTCCCACTGGCCATTTATCTTTAAAACCTCAATTTAAAAACAATCAATTAAAACTTGGCTCTGCTCAAATTGCCCAAACTGACCCTATTCGCCTCACCCTTATTGGCACTGCTCCTTTTTTTTCTGGCACTCTCACTCTCTGGTTACTCTTAAAATTTGGTTTAAATTTAAATCTTAGTACTATTACTTTTTCCAATCTTATCCCTCAATTTATCTTTTCTATTCAACAACTAGCTCCCATAACTCTACTTATCACTTTTTATTTACTCTTTGCTATTACTAATACCATGTTTTCCTCTCCTACTGACCTTCAAGCCGCCGGTTTCCCTTTAATTCTTATCATCATCCTTCTAATTACCCTTAACTTTACCTCTCTTACCCTACCAATCAATAGCCTCAATTTATTCCAAAATTTCCTTTTTTCTTTATCATTAGTTTTTTCTATTACTCTCATTATTAATATAATTATTCTTTTATTCCTCAAGCTTATCCGCTAATCCGCTCCTCACTTCCCTCTTTTTCTGCTAACATAAACTCATGCCCCTGCCACAAAGAAAACCAAAACTTAAATTAGCTGAGAAAACTAAAAAGCTTCCTAACCTTAAAACTTTTGTTAAAAATATTGCCTCTCAATATCACCAGCTCAAACCAACTATTTTTACCCTCACTTCCCCTGACAATCCCTATTCTTTGCCCTCAACCTGTTCAGAAATACTTTTTGACGAAAAACTTTTAAATCAGTCTGGAAAAATCAATCACCAACATCTACACAAACTCAAAGACCTTAAATATTTAAATTCTTTAAAGGCCAAACTCATTTATGGTCTCATTAAATCTCAATATCGCCAACAATTATCTCTCCTTTGCAACCTCACCAAAAACACCACTGAGCTCCACCCCGATTTACACGAATATTATCTTTCTTTTACTAATCTTTTCTCTGACTATCACAGCTATACCCCTGCTAATATCTACCTTATCAATCGTCACCCCCATCTACTCTCTCCTCGTTTAAAACTAACTCGTTTACCTAATCAAAAAGCCACCCAATTAGCTCAAAAAGCTTTAATTAATGAGCTCAAAGAAATAAAACCCCAATTTCAAACCACGCTGTCACAATTTTTCGATCCAGTCATTTCTACCACTGACAAAATTCCCAAAAACACTGCTGAACAATTTACTCAAAAATTTTATCAAACCCTTCAAAGCCTTTCTCTTGATACCCAAGATTTATCAATTGATCTTAATCAAGAAACTTTTCCTCAAATTAACATTAACTATCACTTTCCCCTAGACTAATATATGGCTCTTATTCAATCCACTACCAGCACTCCACCAGATTTTGATATGGATAAGTTTCTTGATGAACAGGGGAAAAAAGCTACCTTTACCCAAACCTATTCTCCCACTCCCTTATCAACTAACAATCAACAGATAAAAGCTCAACAAACTTGGAATCAAACCATCAACCCTACCCTAAAAGTAAACACCTTTAAAATTAAAAACCTTGTCAAAAAAACATCAGGAAAAGAAACCGCTAAAAAACAGGTTCAATATATTAAAGATCAAAAAAGCATGGTTTACGCTAGTGCTGAACAAGAAGCTCAACAACTTGCCGCCAAAGCTCTCTCCCCAATCAGCACTGCTCATCAAATAGCTGGCGATGCTTTTAAATATGGTGCCACCGCTTATACCGCCACTCATTTAAAAAGTGTCAGCAATCTTCTTAGATTAAACCCTGCCCTTACTGCTGGCCTCGGACTTGGCTATCTTCTCTCTGGACCAACCAGAAATAAACTTCGCTATTATGAAAATCAAGTTCTTGGCTGGAGCCATCCAGAATATATTGCTAAACAAAAAATTAACCAAAAAGTTAAACAAAATGTCCTTCAAGCCGTTGTTCCCTTCTTAAGTAAACCCCTTGTTGCTGCCGGTTATAGCTTAGGTCTTCTTGACGATGTTAAAACCCCTCATCAATGGGATCCTAGTGTTGAAGTTGCCTCTCATGTTTTTAAACCCACTCGCTGGCTACATCAAAAACCAGCTGATTTTTTTGAAAAACAAGCCAAAAAAAGCCAGAAAAAATATGTTAAAGACGGCCTAAAACTTCATGCTGACAAATTAAGACAAAGAAGAAGGCGTTCATTATTAGACTGGCTCCTTTACCCTCTTGCTCTTTTAACTGGTGCTGGCTTTGAAATTCTTCTTGCTTACCTTGAACAATTTTCACCTCAGCTTGTTAGTCTTCTCCGTGGCTATAGCTTGCCTATCTTAAAAGCCATTCCTTCTCTTAACACTGGTCTTTCCGGTTGGGGTACTAGTCGACTGCTTGATCAAATTGCTCCCCAACTAAACCCTCGCTTAAATTTATTTGGTCTCAAAATACCTCTTGGTGGATTAGTTGGCGGTGCTGGTGGCGCCTACTACCAATCACTTTTAAACCTTAGCAATCGCTTTCACGCCTCCCAACTAAGCATTTTTAAATCTAATAAGTTTTTATCTTCTCAAAACCTACGCTTTGAGATAATGCCCAAATCTTATTTAAATCAATTTGGTTCCAATTATTGGAACAAGGCTCCTGCCATGGATCAATTTATTAAAGACTATGGCTATAAATTACCTGGTACTCAATTTCATGGTCAAGCCGGCACCGCTCAATATCAATTTTTAGAAGCCAAATACTTATCTCAAAAAGGTCTTTTAGGTCGCTTTTTTGGTAAACCAGCTAAATTTATCTTTAAACACCGTCTTCTTCAGTCTCTTCCTTTACAGGGCTTCATGCTTGGCAGAATCTTAGGACTTCCTTTAAATTCTCCTTTAAGTCTGGGTTTAATTGGCGGTGACTTTGGTCTCAAACTTTTAAGTCGCACTCCTATTTTAAGAACTATTAGAAATTCTGCTCTTTGGGGAGGCGCCATTGGCGCTGAAATTGCTCTTATAACTGGCCAAAACATTGCCGCCTATGCTGCTGCTGGAGCTGGCATTGGTGCTTCAATTCAAGGCTTAAACCTTTTAGCTTCATTTGATGTTCCTGCTTTTTATTATGGCAACCAAGCCTATTTTACTCCTCAAGCCGCCCAGCTTTCTTCCACTCGTGAACTTGCTTATTCTATTTCACAGTCAAAAAAATTTCCCTCTGGCTTTAGACCTCATGACTTTAAACCCACTGCCAACTTCTGGAATATTGCTAATAAAGGTGATTATCTTGCTAGTCGTTTCCCTCGCCTAGCCAATAACCGCTTATTTAACCGTCTCTTTTCTAATTTAAATAGCGCTAAATTAGGCTGGATAAAACAATTACGCTATCTTCGGGGTGGTTTAACAGGCACTATCATTGGCACTCAGATTTTCCTTATGACTGGCAATCCTGTTTGGATAGCTCTTGGTGCCGGCGTTGGTATAGGCGCTCAACGTCTTTGGGAAAAAACTTTAGCTACCTGGACAGCTAAAACTTCAGGCGCTGTTTCCACTGTTACTAGATTGTTGGGTAAATATATTTTAGGCCCTATTAATGCTATTGCCGGCCTCTCCTTTGCCATGTCTTCATATTCTAATGTTTTAACCAGTCCCACTCCCTTAAATATTATTACTAATGTTGCTCTCACTGGCGGTGCCATTTTAGCCCTCGCTGCTATTCCATTTATCGGCTGGGGCGCCGCTCTTATTATTGTCGGCACCGCTCTTTTAGCTGAAGCCATTGCTCATCAGTTTGGTTTCTCAGTTATTGGTTGGATTAAAACCAATGTCTTTGCTCCAATTGGCAAATGGCTTGGTAAAATATTCGCCCCCTTATTTCGAACTATTGGTGATTTTCTCAATCAGGTTGCCAGTGGTGCTCTTGGTTTCTTTATGGGTATCTTCCAAGCTCTTACCGCCACTAATATTCAAGATATGGCTGCTGGCTGGACTGCTGCTGCTGTTAGTATTGGTATGATTGGCACTGTCCTGCTTACCACTATCGCTGGTTCAGGCTTCTTTTCTATTGCTGAACGTGAAATTGCTCGTGGCCTGCTCTATTTTGACGCCAACAAATCTCTTGTTAGCACCATTACCGACCCAACTACTCAGCTCACAACCGCTACCTACCACATCTCCTATTTTTACAAAACTCCCGCCATTGATTCTAAAGGAAAATCTATTTATGAACCAGCTAGAGTTACCATTACTGATCAATACCTCACTCCTGAAAAATTAGACACTTATGATATTAAAGTTGTTGATTATTCTCCTTCCTCAAGTAAAATTAGTAAATCCCCCTACTATCATTCCCCCGCCTATATCACTATTTCCCGCCTTGATCCAATCTCTCCAGGAGAATCAGGCGCCATTGATTTAAGCGTCCAATTTACTGAACCTATTCCTCAACTACTCGCTAAGTATAATACTTCAGCCATTTGCAACCAAGCTGTTCTTTCTGTTAACTTATCTGGCATTGATGCTGAACTCACTACTCCAGTTGTCTGTTTTAATGCTGATTCTGATTTTGCCCTTATCCCTCCAGAAATTATTGCTGTCAATCTAACCAAACTTATCAATGAATGCTATACCAAACCTCTTAGCGCTGATGCCCTTATCGCCTGTGAACAGCTTTATCTCAATTATTATAATATCTCTCCTTCAATCTTAAATATTCTTAAAAACATTCTCTTACCCTATCAATATAGCTACCTAGATAAAGACATCGCTCTCCCTTTTATTCAAACCGTTGAACTAGCCTATGACCGTCAATTTCCTGAATTTGATAATATGGCAGACTATAAAAACACCTGTATTACTGGTGGTTATACTTATTACTCTGGTACTAAAAATATTAAACCCGGAGACATTATCTTCGTTGGCCAACCCTATGGTATTGCCCTCAGTGATTCTTCCTCTTCTTCTATTAATTATACTGATGGCAGCACCTCCAGTTTTAATAATACATTTACAAGCCTGGGAAATTCTGTTTCTGCTTTATGGGTTGATGGTTATCTAAGATATGATCCTACTTGCCCATAATTCTTGCCTTACATATTATTATCTGTTAATCTAAATTAATCATGAACTGCCTCTCAAAATCTATCAATCGTCTTATTATTTCTCTACTTCTTGTTTTTTCTTTTATTGCTATTTCTCCAAAGATCGCCCATGCTCAAGTATCAACCCGCGTACCTGGTTTTATGAGTCAAAGTGAATTTGTTGACGCTTTAACCGGACCAACCAATCTTACTTCATGGGGTGTAGAAAATATGGGTAACATTTTATGGGGCATGACTGCCTTTTTAGGCGGAGTCAAACTCCCTAATGGCACTATTCAACCAGGCGCCTCACAGCAATTAATGCTCATTCATGGCTATTTATATAATAATAAACCTGTTTCCTCTCAAGAATATATCGCCGATATTGGTTCAAGATTAAATCTTATAAAACCTGCTCACGCTGAATATCAATCTGGAGCCGTCGCCCTCGGTCCAACTTTAGGACTCTGGAAACTTTTCAGAAATCTTTGTTATGTTTTCTTCATTATTATTTTTGTTGTTTTTGGATTTATGATTATGTTTCGATCAAAACTTAACCCTCAAACAGTTGTCAATCTTCAACATGCTCTTCCCAAAATTATTATTGGATTAATATTAGTCACTTTTAGTTATGCTATCTCTGGTTTAATTGTTGATGTCTCTGAAATAACCTTAAGAATTATTGCCACTACCTTTAAAAGTGATTATGTTCCCAAAATTGATATCTCGGGTGGCTTAATCGACAGGCTTACTGATCCATCTTACTGCGGCTCTAATTGTGACCCAGAAAAGGCTTATGAAAATATTTTTTCCATTATGTTCCCCTTATACACAGTTGGTGGAATCGCTAATGCAATTCAAGACACTCTAAATTCACTAGCCGAAACATTAGAAGGTCAGCTGGGATCACTTGGAACCATTGCTGGCGCTATCGTTGGTTTAATTTTTAGTCTATCAATTATCCAGGCCATCTTTAAATCATTTTTTATGCTTTTATCCAGTTATGTCAACATCATTTTATCTACTATTTTTTCACCATTTGTATTCTTAGGCTCATCAATAATGGGTAATCAAGCTATTAGTGCCTGGGCAAAAAGTTTTCTAGCCAATGCTTTAGTTTTCCCTCTTTCATTTGCTCTTCTCCTTTTAGCAGCAATTTTTGCTCATAATGCTGATGTTAATAACCCAGGCAGTGTCGCTAAATGGGATACAATAAAAGGGGTTGATAAATTTTCCTGGTTTCCTGCCCCGCTTGGAATTTACTGGTCTAAAGATGACGCCGGTGCAAAAACATTTAACATTGGTCTTATTAATCAATTAATTGCTTTTGGTATCATTATTTCTGTTCCAAAAACTCTTGAAATTATTAAAGGTGTCATTGAAGGTAAAGGCACCGCCGGAGTTGGCGCTGAAATTGGTCAAACTGTTATGCGCGGGGCTAGTAAAATTCCTATTTTAGGCTCAATCTTAAACTAAGGTTTTGCTTCTTCTTCAATTGCACTTCTCCACTTAAAATTCATAGTTTTAACAAAATCTTTCAGCCATTCTGCTTCTGAAGCTGTTAAAGGCTCATCATTTATAGAATTACGCAAAATCATTTCTAAAATCATACTTGCCTCTCTCTGTTCTGGACTTTGATTAGGCCATCTTACACTTAAATATAATGCTAATCCTGTTCCATCAGCTTCTATGCCAGATAAATCAATTCCTTCTATTTCATTGGCTTCTATTGCCTCCTCCACTTTATGCATCAAAATCCTCTGTTCAAGATACCAATCAGTCGGTTTTTCAAGTAATATATCCATATCTGTATCTGTAAATTCACTAATCTCAATTTCTAAATCTTCTGCTCTTTTTTTGCCTTCAAAGGGCAACCCTCTAGAATAAATTAAGTTTGTTAAAAAATCTATTGACGCATTTTCATTTTCCAAAAAATCACGCACTTTTAAACCTGCCTCATAATTTATCTGTTCTAACTTATTCTTATCTAAATTAGTAAGATTTTTCTCAACTTCAAGATCAAGGTCAAGCCCTCCCAATGTTTCTTCTAAACTAATCTCACTTTCATCTTCTTCAAAAAAATTGCCTATAAAAGGACCAAAAACTTTCCCTGCAAGTAAAGCAACCATTAGATATTTAGACCATTTTATAAAACCCTTTCTAGTAAGCTCACCTCTGGCCTCTCTTTTAGTTCTTTCTCCAATTGGCATTACTTTTTTAGGCTCATCCGGTGGTAATTCGTTTAAAGGTTCATCCGCTGGATCTTCTCTTAAGGATTCAGGCAATAATTCCTCATTTAAAGGAATCTGTTGTTCTTCGTCTAAAGATTCAGGTGATAACCCTTCGCTAAAAGGTTCTACCGGTGGCCTTTCGTTGCTAAAATCAACACTATTCATTTATCGTATTTTGAAATTATATTTAAAGCTCTTCTTTCCATTGGTGGAGGAAATCCTTCTGTATAGGCTCCTTTTATTAACCCCCTTAACTGGCCGTCTGCTAAAGCATATAAGTACTTCTCCGCCCTTTCTTCTTTGTCTGCTAAAGCAGCATCCGCAGCATTACTTTTAGATAAAATAACCTGTTTATATATTGGCGCTTTAGCTGATAATAATGCCAAACTAGTTGCTAACCTTAACCAGGGTACCGCCACTCCTGATATTACTCCCCAAAACGTGGTATACATAGGGGTCCTAAAAATCAAAGAAATATATGGAAGGTTTGGTGCTATATTCAAACCTAATTGTATAAGAGACCAATATGCTAACAAATCAACCCCTGAACGACCTCCTAAAAATTTATGAGGCTTAATTGATATAGCCAATGCTGTTTCCCTAAATAGTCTATATGCTGCCTTATTCCTTTGCTCAGTAATCTTTTGTCTATTAAATTCACTCAATTTCCTAGAATTCAACTTTCCACGAAACACGTTTCTGACTAATGACCACTCCATATTAAGCAATTCTAAAATACTTGGCACTATCCCCTTAGATTCTCTCATATATAGATCACTTAGCACTTTTTCTCCATATGGCCCTATTTTCATTCCCATTTTATCACCGCTTAAAGCTTCAACTAATTTATCAACTTCTAGGCCCAGCATAGCTTTTTGCACAATCCATTCTCCTCTTAACTGCATAAAAACTTTTTCTGCTAATAATTTCCACCCACTAGCATACATTTCTTGAGCCCATGGTCCAAACCCCCCCTCTTTCATCTTGCTCCAAATATAATCTTCAAATTCTGGTTCTTGAAACTCTCTGCCTGCCTGCTTTCCTGCTTTCTTTATCGCCTTTAAATGATTTTTATAGTCCACTTTACTAGCTTCTTTCCATTCTTGCCATAAACCACCAGCCCATTTTGCTTCATTTTCAAGTCCTTTTAATAATATTTGCAATGCTCCAGCCTTCATTGCCTTCTTATATCCATTAAAACCATCCTTCTTATTTTCATTTTCTGGTTCTAAAACCCATCCTCTTGGTCCATAAAAAACCTCCCATGAACGAACATCAAACAGTCTATATCTACCCATGCCTTGCATTCGCTGACTATCAACTTGTTTTCCATCTAAAGCTCTTATTTCTGGCCTAGCTCCAAACGAGTTAATATAAGCATTTTGCATATCAGCCAATAACCACAACCCCTGTCTTTTTACCAATCCTTTATGAATCCATGCTCTATAATCTGTTTCTTCAGATATTCTAATCGCATACTGTTCAGATTCTCCTGTTCTATAATCCACCATCCACCTCATAATTTCTGTGTGTGACAGCACCTCTCCTGTTCCTACCATTACCATCCTTTGTTCATCACCAGATAAATCAGTAAACTTTTCTGTAAACATTTCTTTTGCCCTTACGTCTAATTGCTCTCTATAGTCTTCATTTTTTAAATAATATTCACTTGAATCATTAAATAATTCATCATATTTTTCTCTTGTAAATAAAAGGTCTGACTCCCTGGCTATTCCTTTAGCCATATTGTCACCCTCAAGTTTATATACTTTCCTTATTGCCCTCATTAAATCATCTGTCTTCCCATATTCTTCTTTTGCGCTCAACTTTGCCATTACCTTTTCTTGATCATGTTCTTCCAAATTACTAAAGTGACTCCCAATCTCTTCTTTCTCGCCTCTTTTTATCATCTGTGCCATTGCATCCCTAGCTTCATTTACCCATTTTCTTCGTCCCCAATAAATCTTTTCTAAATCTTCATTTTCCCCTACTCCTAATAAAAACCCCTGCATTGGAGATTCTCTTTCATATACTGCCAAAAACTCATGCTCCAATTCCTTCCTAATATCAGCATAGCTTAATCCTCCCTCAACAAATCTTTCAAATTTTTCTCTATGCTCCTGCCAAATATAATCATCAACCATTTTCCTACTTTCATAAATTAATCCCTGCTTCCACAAATGAGTCTTTCTATCCATCAATAAATGTCTTTTCTTTTCTACATCAATACCTTGATCATTTTCAGCTGCTGTCACTTTATCAATCTTTTCCACTTGTTCACTCCACTTCTCTAATAAATCCATCGAAGGTAGCCGATGCTCATGCCCCTCAGCATCCCACAACTCTTGAGACAATTCAGCATGTGTCACTCCCTGCTTTAAATCTATTTTTGCTTGCCTTAAGTTCTTCAATCTTTCATCAGCTAACTCAAGAACTGGCGCCATCAATAAATAATAAAGTCTCTTTTTAAATTCAAGATTTTCTTGTGGATCCTCTGGATGTTTTGCTCCTAAAGCAGCCAAACTATGTGGATCAAATCCATACACTCTTTTAATATCTTCAGGAAGTTTAACACCAGCTTCTTTACTAATAATGCTCATAATTATTAAAAGTGTAAGTATTTCATATTAACTTTACCCTTTTTAGGGTAATATTCATCTACCATTTTTTTCAAAAAGTCCAACCTATCTTGAGGCCTCATTATCCACTGTTTTCCACTCCCTATTAAAATTTCATTGATTATTGCCGCCGCTTGATGATACATCAACATTGTTGTTACAATCTCAATTGGATGAGAAACCAATCCTTTACTTCTGCCAAACTCATGGTAAGCATCTCTTAGTTTTTCCAGTCCCTTAGCAATCCCGTCAATACTCAACATCTCTGGCCAGTCAAAAATCAATATCGCCAGAGTTCTATACAGTGTATAATTATAAGCCAATTTATAATGCCAAGCATCTAAGCTTCCCCTCATATTTTCTGCCATTTCTAGCAACCTTTGTCTCCAAGAACCTTTGTCACCTCTCTCCATGATTAAATTTGCCTTCATCCCCCAACTATCTAAATCTCTTAAAGTTAACTCAAGTTTAACTGCATTAATAACTTTACCCATTTCTTCATCACTCAAATCTTTTAGCTCTTCCGCTAAATCATCCGGCAAATTATCCTTGACTCCTTTCGCCTCAACTTTTACTAAAGCCTTTGCTAATTCATCTAATCCCTTGTCTTTAAAAATTTTCTTAATATCTAAATTCCAACCCCATCTTTTTTGAATCTCATTCGCCAAAGACTGCACCTTTTTTTCATTGTTAAACAAATACCTCACCGCTTCAACAGTAATTTCTCCGCTAAAACCTAACAACCTTAATTTTTCCTTAGCTGCCGGCTTATTAATAATTTCACCTACTAATACTTGCACATGGTTAGTATCTTTATAATTAAACCAATGTCTTTGCTGTCTATTATATGTACCTGCTCCTCTAATTTTTTTCTTTGTCCCAAACTTCACACCAAAATATGCCTGCCACCTAATCCTCTCTCTCAATAAAACATCTTCTTTAAATATTTCTTCAATATCCTCATATGGCCCTTTAAATTTTAATACCCTCATTAAGATCAACCTTTTATATTCAGCTGATTGCTTTATTTCTTTATTTAATTTTTCCGGGTTAACTTCATGAATATTGTCTATCGTTACTCCCGCAGGCAACAGATTTCGATCAATCTTTGCAAAATCATCATAAGCCGGCATTCTTTGCCTCAACATTGAATAAGCCACATCCTGAGCCTTGGGGCTGTTTGACATAAACTTCAATACCTCTGTTAAATGAGTTCCAAAAGGCACCATCGCTGGCAACAACCACCTCATAAGTTTAATCGCTTGTTTATGAGCTGTCCCTGCATCCCAGCCATTTTCTCTATCAAGTTTTGCCATTGTCTCCGACATCTTTCCATTAGGCACCAATATTCCATTTTTTTCTATCACCGCATCAGGCCACTCATAAAAAATCTCTATATTAGCCCCAAATGAATAATAAACAATCTCTTCTGCCGACCTCATCTTATTTACCGTCCAAGGAACCTCTATTCCCTCACCAATATTCCATAAAAATGTATAAGCCATCTCCACCACCCAAGGCTTAAAATCCTTTCTCCCCTCCCCCTCAAACTTTTCCTTTAACACTCTAGTTAAATTTTTTCTAATCTCAGCACTCATTTCCAAGGGGGTTACACCCTCCCCAGCTTTTGGCGCCCGAGATACCCAATTGCCATTCCTGTCTTTTTCAAAAACGCTTCCTGTTGGCTCCCCTGTTTCCGCATGTCTCTGTCCGCTTAATGATCCATCCATCACTGCCTCTGCAAACCCCGGCAATGTTTCTGCTAAAGTCAACATCATTGATGCTGATGCCAACTTAGGTAAATTCTCTAAATAGGCTTTATCTAGTCGATTTTCATGATATCCAAACTTCATCGCCTCTGCAGCCATCGCCAACCTAGCAATATCTTCCCATTTTTTTAAATATCCTGCCGCATCTAACCCCAACCTCATTAAATCAATTGTCTTTGTGTTAGAAATATTTGTAAAAACTAAACCCTCATTATCTCCTTTATCGGCCATTGTCCATTTCACTGGCAGCTGATCACTGCTGGCAAAATTTGGATTTAAAAACGGATTCATCTCATTACTTAAATAAGCATCAACTACACTTCCTACCTGCTCTTCTCCTAAAACTCTCACTAAATTTCCCAAATTAACTCTCTCTATCTTTTTAATTTTCATTTCGTCGGGAAGATTTATTTCTATTACCTTATCATCATGTTCCGATACTACATCAAAATAGCCTTTTGACCTCAACTTTAATCTATGCAACTCAAATATTTTTTCCTCAATCGCAACACCATTTTCCAACTTAATCACTCCATTTTTTGATAATAACGACTGCACTTCAACCCCATAACTTTCTAACACCGACTGAAACTCAATTAACGTTACTCTTGGATCTCGCCCCCCTTTTTCTTCTAAAACCTCTCCCCACATCTTTAAATATGCCCATGCATTATATTCTTCGTCTGACAACTCATCTAACGCCACTCCTCTCCTTAGCTTTTCTGCTGCTCCCCAAGCCGCCTCTCCAAACAAACCATCATCTTCTTGCCAACACTCTTGTTTAACTAAAATCGTCTCCAAATGATCTGCCCCTATTATATTAACTATCTGATCCGCTCGCTGCTTTCTTTTTTTTTCACCTGAACCTAACTCAAAATTACCCAACTCTACCTTGATAAACGACTCTCTAATTTTTGTTTCAGAGTCTAAAAAAGCCATTAATCCACTTCTTGTAATATCTCTACCTTCCCTCACTTCACCTAAAATCTCTTCTCTTTCAGATGCAAGTGAAGCCCTACTTATTGCCAAAGCTCTTTCAGCACTAATACCTACTTCTGCAAAAAACCCAAACCCTTTAATTCCCTCAGTAGTTATTCTCCCAGCCTTAGTCTTTTTAACTCCTTCCAATACCTTTGGATCAACAGATTTTCTCTCTTTTCTTAATTCATATGTCGCTTCCGGCATAAATCTCCTCTTTTTCTAAAAATATCTTTTACATCAACTATACTCTCCCCACTTCAATAAAATTATCATACCACCTCTCTCCTATTCTTGTCAGCTATCTGTCAGAACCATATAATGAACTCATGGAACAACACCCTATTCCTCAAAATATTACTGCCTATAAATTCCGCCTAGTTGGCAGCATGACTCTTAAACAATTTCTAGAATTAGCCGCCGGCGTTGTTGCTGCTTGGCTAATTTTTAACTCCAGCACCAACATTTTGATTAAATGGACTCTTGCCCCCTTACTTGCCTTCATTGGCTTCGCCTTAGCTTTTTTACCCTTTGAAGATCGCCCTTTAGATCAATGGTTTATTAACTTTATTAAAGCCATCTATTCCCCTACTCAATTTACCTATCAACCTCAATCAAAAAAATTAGATATTTTCTCTCCTCCTAAATCCAAACCAGAACAACTAACCACTACCAAAGTCGCTCAGTCTGGCCAACTAGAAGAATATTTAAAAAGTCTCCCTCCTTCTCCCACCACTGCTTTTGATCAGGCAGAAAATAAATATCTTGAACATATTCATAATCTCTTTGGCGCTCTCGGAGTTTCTGTTTCTAAAAAACCTCCTTCTCTAACTAAAATTAAACCCTCTCCGCCTAGTAAAACCTCTATTAAAGGCATTCGCGTCAGAAAACTCATGACTCCTCAAATGTGCTTATTACCCCACGCCACCCTCTATCAATCTCTTCCAAAAACTAAAACCGCTGCTATGCCTGTTTCATCACCAAGTAAACCTCAATCTACTCCCACCAAACCAGTTATTAAAACCCCGCCAAAACCCACCCCCTCGCCACCATCTCCAACCACTAAAATCAAAACTACTCCTAAAGCAGCTGTTCAACCTATTTCTAAACCCAAAAAAACCACCCCTCAATCCGCTCCTATTAAGCCCATCCCCTCATCAGCCAAACCTGCCTCAGTCCCCAGTGGCCCAGTTTCTCAAACTGTTTTTGCTTCCAATGTTATCTTTCCTCAAATTGACCAAAAACCTAATTTAATTACTGGCGTCACTTTAAGCAAGCAGGGTAAAATCATCCCCAGTGTTATCTTAGAAATCAAAGACAGTAAAAATTATCCTATCAGAGCTCTAAAATCTAATAAGCTTGGTCAATTCTTTATTGCCACTCCCTTAAATGATGGTATTTATCAAATCAGCGCCGAACACCCCGAGTTTCGCTTTGCTATAATGAAACTCGAAGCCAAGGGTGAAATTATTCCGCCTATAAAAATTCAAAGCCTATGAAAAATCCTGCCCCCATCAAAGCCAGCACTCAAGACCACTTAGATATCGAAGATATCAGAGATAATATTGCTATTCTAAAAGACGGTTCTTGTTGTTTAGTTTTACAAACAACTGCTGTCAACTTTTCTCTTTTATCAGAAAGTGAACAAGACGCCATTATCTATGCTTACGCTGGATTATTAAACTCCCTCACTTTCCCCATTCAAATTGTTATCAAAAGCCAAAAAAAAGATAT
>Ga0114923_10000707_pt1 | contig 24678 bp, 20 predicted proteins | sample SumtaG_FD_89578 | JGI IMG/M metagenome (GOLD analysis project Ga0114923, IMG submission 89578) | Deep subsurface microbial communities from Indian Ocean to uncover new lineages of life (NeLLi) - Sumatra_00157 metaG | ecosystem: Environmental > Aquatic > Marine > Oceanic > Sediment | place: near...
GTCACTTGAAGTAATAGAGAACTGCAGGCTCTCGACAATACCAAGAGCTGAAATATCAACAGGTTGCCAGGTGTTTAGGATATAGTCCAGGTCATTATTTTCGAATCTGAAATCAGCGAGGTAGAAATCGACTGTTTCTTCGGTTATACCGCCGCCCTGCTCTATGCCTGTAATAGTGAGCAGGAACCAATCGGGGTCGTCGCCGGTACTTCCACCAAATTTCTTGGCAAAAGTGTCGCCATCCTGCATCGAGTAGTAGGCGTAATTTGTGTTGGTTACATAGATATAGTCTATTGTTTGAGTCTGGTCCAGATGTAGTGTCGGGAAAATGGTGTTATAGCTGTCCATGTATCCGATGCCGTAGTTGGCCGAGCTCCCCTGCCCTGAGCCGGTGATAGCATTGTACTGTGCAGACCAGCCGGACGAAGCGGTGTCTGTTATGTTCGAATATGCAAAACCTGCCCAGCTGCTGAAAGTCTCATCATAATAGTTATCGAAGTAAACTGAGCCGCTTGCAAAACCGCCTGAACCGTCTGCACCGTTCCAATAAGATTCAGACTCGAGGTACAACTCGTCAAAGTCGGCGATGTCAGCGAAGGCGAAACTGCAAACCGCAAGAACAAATATCAGGCTCACCACCCTCCTCTGAGCCAGATTTGTCTTTCCTGTAGCAGTTGGACAAGTTAGTAGTTTGTTTTTGATACACATGGTGCTTTTTTCTCCTTTCGTGCGATGTGGCCCTTCTTGCGAGGGCGTTAATAAAAAAACCGCCGTTCCCGTGACAGGAACGACGGTTTTTTGTCATCTTGAACTTTTAACCAGGCTTAATATTACCCGGTGTATACATTACGTTCCAAATCGCGAGAACACTCTAAAATGCACAACTAATCGCAGGCAGGTTTTCTGACTTACGTCTTACCTCAAGACTCCTTCCCACCCGCACATCGCGGGCAGTGGATACAAAATGTCTCTCGGATTTCCGATATGCATCGGAACAGACGCTTACAGCGGCGCGACCGTCGCGGAATTTAACCGCATTCCCGTTTGACTATCCCGAAACCAAGGTTTCGGGACCCATGATTAGGCTTATGTTCTTTTCAAAGAGCGTGTGTCTATCTTCTAACAGAGAGCCTCAGTACCTTCAAGTAAAAAATAAAATTTTTTATTGTTTGAGGTAAATAATGACGCAGGTAAGTATCAGGAGAGCCAGCACACATATGCTCATAGCGATTATGAATATCCAGACGAAACGTTTATGCTGCCGGGACATAATGTATTTGAGGTATCTGTCGCTGGCCGCAAAGGTCTTGCTCATCTGCATAATGCTGTCGGTTTGGCTGTTGGCAGTCTGGTCCAGCTTTTCCATGGATTGATGGAAGCGGTTGAAGGTTTCAGCCATTTGTGCATTGGCGTCAGCGGCGGCACCGAGTTGATGGTTGATGTCCACCAATGCATCGGTCTGCTTGGCGGTTTCGGTAGGAATTTTGTTCACAGCTTCCAAGAACTGCTCGTTTTTAACCGTTGTTGCTTTTAGTTGTTCGAAAAGCTGCTCGGTCAACTGTTTTTGATTTTCCACAACGGTGGGGAAACTTTCCAGCAGCTTAGGCAGTTGCTCGATACGGTTCATGAGATCTTCATTTTGGGTGACCTGACGGCTCAGATTGGTGTTGATGCCCTGTAGCTGCTCGACGAGTTTATTAAAGCCGTCCTGGAGTTTCTCAAGTGATTCGGATTTGTTTCTTGGTGGGACCGCTTTTACCATTGCCTCATTGTTTTCGTCCTTTTCATTGTGGTCGGGTTTTTCAGTGAACTCAACGTCCTGTGTAATCAGGCCCTGGTCGTCTATCTGCGGCTGATAGTCCCTCAATCTCATCAGCTTGTTATTCCGTAGCCAATTGCCCGTCTTCGACCAAAAATCCTTTAAGGCCATTGCCATAATCCCCAAAAGAAACAGGTGCTTTTTGAACCGGGATATATTAGAAGGTTTTCCTGCTGCAAATTCAAGTTATTTTTGTTACCATTACCCCCGCTCTAAATTTTGGCAAAATAAGGGAAGATTAGGCTATGAAATTAGTGACTTATAGCAGAAATGAATCGATATCGTGCGGTATTTTGACCGATGGTGGCATAATTGACATCCCATCAGCGTGGAGAGAGGAAAATCCCCCACGAAGTGTAAAAGAAATTCTGGAACGGGGCTCATCCTGCCTGGAAAAACTTGTCGAGTTAGCTGATTTTAGGGGCAGTTTAATCACGGCTGATTCGGTGAAACTGCTGGCGCCGATACCAAGGCCGGGTAAGGCAATCGCCCTTGCGGGCAACTACAGCGAACATATTCAGGAGGCCAGTTTCAAACGCGGCTTTAAACTCGGCCTGTCGGATTCGCCCGGCCATGCGACGGTGCCCCGTCCTTTTATTATGCCCCCTACCGTGGTTATTGGCACCGGCGAGGAAATACCCTGGCCTGTTTACAGCCAGCAGATAGATTATGAAATTGAACTTGCTGTGGTAATTGGGAAAAAAGCCAAATATATAAGCCCCGACGAGGCTCTCGATTATGTTGCCGGGTACACCATTGTGAATGACGTATCGGCCAGAAGCGTAACTTTTAAAAAAGACAGGGCCGAGCGACCTTGGGACGAGTTTTATGACTGGCTAAACGGCAAATGGGCTGATGGTTTCCTGCCGATGGGCCCTTTTCTTCTGACCGCCGATGAAGTGCCGGATGCGCAAAACCTTGATATGACCCTTACGGTAAACGGCCGGGTGCGCCAAAAGGCCAACACCTCGCAGATGATTTTTTCGGTAGCCGATGTTGTCTCATTCTTAAGCAATATAATGACACTCCAAGCAGGCGATGTTATTGCTACCGGTACGCCGGCCGGTGTGGCTGTGGCTACGGGTGAATTCTTAGAGCCGGGTGATACTATCGAGTGTGCCATTGAAAAACTCGGAACACTGACCAATGTTCTGGGACCAAAACCCGAAAAGTTCTACGAACCCTTAGCACAATAGGATTTGCCTATACCGTTTTGTGGTCGAGAAAGCCTTCGAGTTTGCGTGACCTTACCGGGTGCTGGAGTTTCCTTATTGCTTTTGCCTCGACCTGACGGACGCGTTCACGTGTGACCTTGAAGATTCTGCCCACTTCCTCGAGAGTATATGTGTAGCCATCGCCGATTCCGTATCGCAGTTTGATAATCTCGCGTTCGCGGTATGAAAGGGTTTTGAGGATGGAGTCAATTCTTTCTTTGAGCATCTCCTGCGTGGCTGAAGCCACCGGCGAATCGACCTCGTCGTCTTCGATAAAGTCTCCGAAATAGCTGTCTTCACTTTCACCTATGGGTCTGTCCAGGCTGATCGGGTGCTTTGATATTTTCAGGACCCTTCGTGTTTCCTCGATGCTCATTTTGGCTTCGGAGGCGATTTCCTCGACTGTGGGTTTTCTGCCCAACTGCTGGAGCAGGTTCTTGCTGGCGGTTCGCAGGCGGCTCATTGTTTCTATCATATGGACCGGGATACGAATCGTGCGCGCATGGTCGGCAATGGCTCGGGTAATGGCCTGGCGTATCCACCACGTCGCATAGGTGCTGAACTTATAACCGCGTCGGTATTCGTATTTGTCGACGGCCCTCATCAGGCCGGTGTTGCCTTCCTGAATTATGTCAAGAAAACTCAAACCGCGGTTGCGATACTTCTTGGCGATTGAGACTACCAGCCGGAGGTTTGCACTTGAGAGCAGTCGCTTGGTCTCTTCATATTGACCAAAAACCCTGTCGATTGTACACAGCCTCTTGTCGAGCTGATTGGGGGTTTCCATGGCCAGGTCCTGCAGACCGTCTAATTCCTGCTTCATCGCTTCAATGTCTTCTCTGGTGACATAGTCGTTGTCTCCGGCGGCAATAGATTCCTCCAGTTGGTGCATTTTCTGGCAGATGCCGTGAAGTTTACTTTTCATCGGCTGTATTCTGCTGGTTCGAAGGCTTAGCTCCTCAAGCAGCGTTGCGACTTTGCGCCTGTTTGCATATAATTGCTTTAACACGCTTATTTTCTCGTGGCCGGATTCAAGCTGCAAAGATTTTTTAAAGAGATTGCTGTTGAGCTTTAGCAGCTTATTGACTGTTCCGATATTTGAAGGCAGTCGTTTCTTTATAACTCCTCTGACAAGGTTTTCAGCGGTGCTGATTTTCATTGTTCTGTCGAATGAAAGCGTCCCCTCCTGGACCTGCTGAAGCGTGTCGACGGAGTTTTGGGCGCAGTAGTCACTTCCAAGCATTTTTCTTCTGAAAGCCATTCGAGACAGTTCTATTTTTCTGGCAAGGGATATTTCATCTCTTCTCGACAACAGCGGTATCTCGCCCATTTGGGTCAGATACATTCTTATGGGGTCGTCGATTCGTCGGGCGGCCTCAGCACCGGCAAGTTGTTTTTCGAGTAGTTCATCCTCTTCGAGATGGTTCTTGTCGGGGATTACCTCTTTTTCCAAGGCTGTTTCAAAGTCTTCTTCTGTTTGTTTTTTCACATCGGATTCATCGAGCAGTTTGACGCCCATTTCATCCAGCGTTGACAGCAGTCTGTCCAGGCGGGCCGGCGTGACGGCATTTTCGGGCAGTCCATCATTCATTTCCTCATATGTGAGGTACCCTTTTTGTTTGCCCCTTTCGATGATAGCTTTTACCTGCTGTTCGGCCTCCTCCGCTGTTATGTTTGCACCGGAGCTGCTCTCAACCTTACTATCTGGGGTACTTGCTTTTATTCTTTTTCTTACCACAATCTTTTATACCTTTATTTTTATTTAACAGGATTAAACCGTCGCTTAAGTTTACGGGGGCGAACCGGCTGTTGTTCACTATGTCATTCCCATATTGCGCGGGTTGCGTCTTCCGGCATTTTCAATAAAACGCTCCAAAAACTTGTTTTCGTCTTTTATTGATTTTATGTCACTTTTTTTCTTATGCTGTCGATATTGTTGGATTGCTTCTAAAGCACCGTTAAGACGGGTTTGGAAATTGCCTTTTTTCTCTCCGGATTCGGCAAGCTGTACAATCAGGTTCCCTGCTTCAACTGATTCGACGCGGGCGAGTATTTCGGTGAGGCTTATCGATGGTTTTTCGTTCAGCATTTCAAGGAGTATAACAGCTATTTGTATGAGTATAGGTACATCGAAAAGGTCGGTTGTGATTTTTTGCTTTGATGTTTCATAAAGGCCGGGTTCATTCAGAAGCACTTCCAGAATTTCCTTCTGGGCAGCGGCGATGTAGCCTTGTGGTAGCTCTACGCTTGTTACTTTTTGGTTTTGAAGATTATAGGCCAGCGTTCTTTGGCCCCTTGTGGTTCGTCTGGCCAGTTCAGCGTTTATTTGCTTGCTGTCAAGGGCGATGATTTTCGAGAGTCGGTTGACGATTAGCCCTCTGTCTATTGCTGCCAGGTTACCCGCGCTTACTGCCGTTGCTACCGTCTGCAAAAATTCTTCAATTGCCCTTCTTTTGCCCGTCAGAGTATCGTCACTGTTGAAGCTTTCATTTAGCCGGTTCCATTTGAACTGGAAGACATCGGTAGCGTTTTCGACCAGATGCTCGAACTTTTCCTTGCCCGCTGCCAAAAGGAAATCGCACGGGTCTTTCCCCTCCGGCACACAGGCGACTTTAATGTCTATCCGCTGGGCCAGACAAATCTCCAGTGCCCTGTTTGCGGCCTCGATACCAGCGGTGTCACTGTCGAAAACCAGGACTATTTTTTTGGCGTATCGTTTCAACAGACGCGCATGGCCGGAGGTTAAACTGGTGCCTAAGGTAGCCACCACGTTCGCACAGCCGAGTTGATGCGCCATTATACAGTCGGTATAACCTTCGACGACCACCCCCTGCCCGGTTGAGACAATCTGGTGTCGGGCCTGCTCAAGCCCATACAGGCAATTACTTTTTTCGAAGAGAACGGTGGTCGGCGAGTTTATGTACTTGGCGTCGGCGCCATCCAGTGTCCGTCCGCCAAACCCAATCGCCCTGCCGGTCACGTCGGTAATAGGGAACATAAGACGGTTCGTAAACTTGTCGTGGTTTTGAGCGGTGACCAGTCCGGCCTTTATGAGCATGTCAATTGAGGCTTTCCGGGCATTGGCGGTTTTGACCAAATCATCGTTCGAGACAGCTAGGCCAATCTGCCACTTCTTTACACTTTCGGGGCTGATTTTTCTTTCGTTGATGTAATCACGCGCCGACTTGCCTTTTTGCTTATCGCTGAGGTTCTGCTGGAAGTATTTTGCCGCCCACGTGTTGGCCTTTGCCAATCTGTTCGGGTCGACTTTTTCGAACTCTCTTTTTTGTCTGGCTTTTGCTTGTTTTAGGGGCTTTATTTTTATGCCGGCACGCTCGGCCAGCCGCTCTATCACCTGTGGAAAAGTAAGGTTCTCGCGCAGCTGGAGAAACTTGAAAACATCGCCGCCGGCACCGCAGGCGAAACATTTGTATATCTGTTTTGCGGGGTTGACGTACATGCTCGGCCGATGGTCGTCATGGAACGGACATAAGCCGACCATCTCCCTGCCCTTTTTAGACAGACTAACATGCTCGCCTATTATATCGACGATGTCGTTGGCCTGCTGGACCCGACTGACTGTACTGTTTTCGAACAAACCCGACATATTTAATTACCCAAACCCCTTATAAGTGTAAGATGAGTATTCCGTTACGCCCTCTACAGCTGGAATGCGACTCAAGAGGTGCACTCCAGCCACTTTATAAAGACTGGCTACTTAAGTATAGGCCGATTTGACAAAAAGTCAAGTTATGGTGCGAAAAGCCGTCTTACAATGCTGATAAAGGCCATTTTCAACCTCTTTGGACACTTGGTGGGATAGGAAAACGATTGGCATAAAGAGCCTGCTGAAACGTAGAATGAGCTTCTTTTTTCGTGGTTTTTTATCTCTGCGGCAGATTAAAAAAGACCCTGGTTGTGCTGGTTACAGCTTTGGCGAATTCGGCTGGCTCGGTCTGCTTTAGCTTGGCCAGATATTCTGCGGTATGGACCATCAAAGCAGGCTCATTTATTTTTTGTTTTCGCATCGGCTCAGGCGACATGTAAGGACAGTCGGTCTCTACCATCAATCTGTCCAGTGGAACAACCGATGCGGCCTGCTGGGTTTCTTTGGCGTTTTTGAACGTTACCACGCCGGTAAAAGAGATATGAAAGCCATGGTCCAGAACTACCCTTGCCTGCTGGGCGGTACCGCTGAAACAATGGAATACCACTTTTTTGATGCGGTGGTCACGTGCTTCCAGAATTACGATTGTTTCGTCGAAAGCTTCCCTGCAGTGTATGACTACGGGCAGGTTCAACTCGGCGGCGATTTCCAGATGCTGAACGAAGAGGCGTTGCTGTTGAGCCGGCTTTGAAAAGTTGTAGTGAAAATCCAGGCCGGTTTCACCGATAGCGACGATTTTTTCGTTTTGCGCTAGGTTTTTTAGCTCTTTTATCGTTTCAGCGGTAACGTCTTTGGCGTCGTGGGGGTGAATGCCAGCCGTTGCGTAGAGGTTATCGAACTTTTCGGTCAGTTCGATAGCTTTTTGGTTTTGCTCGATATCGGTCCCGACGGTTATCCAACTGGTGACCCCAGCCGCCCTGCTGCGGGCAAGAACGTCCTCGATATCACCGGCGAGTTGGTCAAAAGTAAGATGGCAATGCGTGTCAACCAATTCCATAACGTTGCATAATAGCTCAAATTTTTGCTTAAGCAATGTTTTTATGGAAGCGGTGTTGGCGGAGTACTTCAGGTGTTTGGCAAAGTTGAAGGGGCAATGGTGAGGCGGGATGTAAGTCGATGAAGGCTATAAGGTTGTGGGGTTGGAGTCTTCAAGCAGAGAAGGCGTTTTTGTAGTGTCTGATTTGTGGTTGTCCTGAGTGGCCGAGAATTACCGTGACGACATCGAATCGAAAAGGCCGGTCCGGGATATTGTTGGATGCGAGGAAATAGCGGGCGGTTTTGAATAATTTGTGTTTTTTTGCGGGTGTGATGGAAGATTCGGCTTGGGTGAAATCTTCGTTGGCCCTTGTTTTTACTTCGATGAAAACGATAGAGCTGTCGGTGTCAACCATGACAAGGTCGAGTTCGCCGGTTTTGCAGGAGAAGTTTCTAACGAGTATTTTCAGGCCTTTGTTTTTGAGGAATTTTTCGCAGCGTTTTTCGCCCCACTGTCCGAGCAACTTCTTGTCTGATAAGAGCTTGCGTCTGTTCGGTGGCCAGAACAATTCGGTGCAGTCCTTACTTTGAAATGGTGTGGTCGCTGTGCCGCTGAGCGAGGCGGACGGCCTTTCCGGCGCGTTTTCGGAGGTAATAGAGTTTGGCTCGTCTGGTTTTTCCGCTTCGAATTGGTTTTATGTCGAGGATGTTGGGCGAATGGAGTGGGAAGATTCTTTCGACGCCTTCGTTGTTTACGATTCTGCGGACGGTGAAGTTCTCATTGATTCCTCGGCCTTTTCTGCTAATTACTGTTCCTGTAAAGATTTGTATTCGTTCCTTGTCGCCTTCCTTTATTTTGCATCGGATGTCGACGATGTCGCCGATTTCGAAGTGCGGAATATTTTCCTTTAAGGACTTTGATTCTACAGCGTCTAAGATTTCAGTTTTCACTGTTGGACTCCTATATTGTTGGTTTTTGAGTAAAAAACCTTGTTTTTTTAGTTTCTATCCGGGTCGTTCCCGAATTTGAAGCAGTAAAGAACTGTCAATTGTAGTGATTTTTGGAGTGTGAAACAAGCTTTTTCTGTAAAAATATTCCGCAGTTTGGCTGGGGGTTCGAGTTTGCGCAAAATAACAGATTCGTAACACAAATGCGTCGAGGAAATTGGGTTTGATTGGGTTTGTGATTTGACGGAAAGTGGTGGGTTTGGGGCGCATTTGCGACAGAAAAATGGTGAAAAATTGGTATTTTTTCGTATTTTTTTGTAAAAAGCGCGCACTTTTTGTGATTTTTTGGTAAAAATTCGTATTTTTTGCGATTTCTTTGACAATTTTGGGCAGTTTTGGGGTGGTCGTTACATGAGGGGTTAGTAATTGGACACTTGGTCATATAGGAAAATCCGAAATCCTAATATCGAAATCCGAGAAAAGGTCTGCGCTAAAAAAGTATTGAGTCATTTGTAATTGGTTTTTTTAAGGGGGATTTTTAAAAAGAGGTTCCCCTAATAGGGCGATGGATTTCAAGATGAGGAAAATGATGGTCACAGTGGGATGTATTTATAAGGTTAGATAATGAATATTGGTATAAATCAGTTTGGTGGCTCGACTAATGGGGTATCATAAATGTCACAACTGTAACTTCTTATGATAATTATAAGTTCAGGTATGCAAACGTATGTTCAATACTATTTTTCGTGAAAATTTTTTCAGATATGTGTTTTTGGCAAGAATTTGATGTTTGTTTAACGCCATTTTGAGGGAAAATGGCATTGATGGTGTCAAAATGGTGACAGGAATTTATCTAAGAACATCAACTTTCTATTGCTGGCTATACTTTATCAGCAGCGTCGCAACAACCGACGCGCCACAGGCACTACTGCGGGGGCGGTATATAAGGCGGCGGGGCCTGCCAGTTTAGAACACTCAAGGCATCGTTGAGCTTATCGATGCTCTTTTCGAGTGCGGCCTCGGACTGCAGCTCGTGCCGGATGGCGGAGTGAACTCTCTGCTTAGCTTCGACTACGTCCCTTTTTGTAAAATCGCCGTAATCGCCAGTTTGAAGAAGCTCGTCGAGGGCATCGTAAGCGGCGTATTCAGCCCGGAGCATCTGGTCAATCAGGCCCAAGGTTTCGGATTTTTGGCGAAGCGTTCGAACTATTTCGACGACGCCCGGGGGGGTGACAACCAAGTTCAAGCACTCGTACTCGCTGGGCGGAAGATGACTGATGGTAATCTGGCCAGCGTAGAGGAGCGAGCCTGCAAAAAACAAGGAGTTGGGGTCATAATTAAAATCGTGACCATATATCGAGATGTTATCAGGACAAGAGTCTAGCCCATTGGCAAAGTTGATGTTGCCACCCAAGATGTTAAGGGTAGCATCTATGTTCGTATAGTCGAATGATACGCTGCCGGCGAAGATATTGACCGGGGCGTCTGTATGAATTTTGGCGTGATCAAATGACATATTTCCGCCGTAGATATTGAGGGTGCTTTGCTCATACACCACAAGGTATCCATCTGTCATCTCGACGTCGTAGATGTTTACGAGGCTTGAGCCATCCGCATCTAACAATAATCGTATGACTCCGCCGGTGATGTTAATTGTGCTTGAGTCATTGGCCCATATACGGTCCACAGAACCACCGCTGAGGTTGAGCGTGCCGGTGTCGTATAGAGCTATGTAGTTAGTCACGGTTCCGCCGGTCATATCTACGGTTGCGTCGTTGAGGATGCGGACGCACCCGTAGACGTCGCCGGTCTCGATGACGCCGTCGGTGGTGAACTCGATACACTCAGCGCGGACGCGCGAGCCACAAAGGGCAAGAATCGCCATTACGACTATCAGCAGGTATGTGGTTTTGGGTTTCATTTTCGGACTCCTTAAAAGATTATAATAACTAATGCGATTTCACAGGGCACGCTCGGCAGTTGCAGCGCAATGCAGCTAATAAAATACGGCTTTCAACTTCCTGGCAGGCTCGGTCGGTATGAAAAAAGTGTTATTATGATGACATTCAAAAATATAATATTACGGCAGCTGTTGACCCGCCTGTCACTCACTTTTACCTTATATGCGTATTCTAATATATCTTTGTTCGTTTTGTCAAGAAAATTTTCGAATTTTCAGACATTTTTTTACCCCCAACATTTACCCGCAGGGCGCGTGGCGGGTGCTCCTTCGCATATGCTCCCCCCTTCGCCAAAGCTACAGAGGGCAGGCTGGATCCGGAGCCTTCGCAGGGATTCGGGAAAAAAGTTGCGATATATGCGGGGTGGGGTGTTTAGTTCTTCGTTTAGTTGGCGGAGTATGACCAGGATTCTTTTGGTTTATAGCAATTGGGTGCGGTACGTTCGAACCAGGTGATTTTGACGTTTAGGCCATCAATCTCGACGAGGCAATAGCCAAACTGTTTTGCGTTGTAGATTTTTTGGACGGTGTAGTTGGAGTTGACGCCATCGTATTGGCCGGGCCAGTCGCGCAGCGGCGCGCCACCGGAGCCAACGATATACTGGTGAACGTCATTGTCCGGGTCGCCGTCATCGTCGATACGAGCGTGGTTGTAGAAGTGGTCGTGGCCGCAAAAGTAAGTTCTTGCGCCGGCTTTTTCGATGCTGGCCCAGAAGGTATCACGCTCTTTGGGATAATCGTCGAGGCAGGCGGTGTGCTGGGTTTTGAAGGCGGGCTCGTGGCCAAAGAGGAAGATGTGGGGCCTTTTGTTTTTTGCGAGTTGTTCATCAAGCCATTGCTGGGGGACTCGGCGGGTTTCGATATACTGGTCGAGGGCCAGAACGAAAACGTTTTTATGTGAGAAGGAATATGTGAGGTTTTTGTGGTCTTTGGGGCCGTTTTTGGGTAAGGCGAATCGGCCTTTAAAGGTGTTGTTCCATGCGGTGGTTGCGGGCGGGTCACCGAGGTCGTGATTTCCGCGTGCGGGGTAAACTTCGATGCCGGCTTTATAGACGGGCATCATGGTGGAGAGCCAGGTATTTAGCTGGCTTTGAAGTTCGGTCTGAGGGTTGTAGCCGTTGACGAGGTCGCCGGTCAGCAGGATAAAATCGGGATTGGTTTTTACGATCTCGTTTGCAAGTTCTGCGAGGATGGTGGTATTGACGCCATTGTCGCCGTTGCGTGTGTCTCCAGTAACGATGAAAGTCCATTTCGGCTGGGCGCAGCCTGTGAGCAAAAGTGCCGCCAGGAGAAGCGATATGAGAGCAAGCCTTTTTGAGTTTAGTCTTATCATTTGTTATTTCCTTTATTTGCCATTGAACAATATTGCCAAGCTTTCTGCGGGAAGTATAGTACCAAACTGATATCGGACAAGCAACTACCTTTATCAGATTCGGCGGCGGGTGTGGGTTGTACTTGCAATTTGGGGGTTGATTTGTTAATTATTTTGAGGTTAAGGGGGATAAGTGGGTATAAAGTGAGAGTATCTTGGATATGGGAGTAATTATGGAAGCGAGAATGAAGGGTATTTCAGGAGCGGTATTGCCATTAGTGATGGCGGCGGTTTTTGCACTGGTTGGAGTTTCGGTGGTGTTTGGGCAGGGGAAGAGCTATGAAGAGTATATAAGAGAGGGTGTGCCGACGAGAGAGGAAATAGACGTATTTTTGAATGAGGTATCGTGGGCGCAGTTTGATAAAGAGGTTGGGTATGTATTGAGTAATTATATGCCGCGAGACGGAGTTGACGGGAGTTCGACGATATCGACGGCGCAAGCGAACGGGGCGCGCAGTTCATTTATGTATTCAAACAAGCCTTGCAGGATTAATACTTACGGTAACAGCTTTACGCAGTGTCACCAGGTGAGCGACGGTGAGACGTGGCAGGAATATCTGGCGGGACATCTCGGTGAGCCGGTGGGGAATTTCGGGATGGGCGGTTTCGGGGTTTACCAGGCGTACAGGCGGATGTTGAGGGAGGAGAAGAGAAGTCACGGGGCGGAATATGTTATATTGTATGTGTGGGGGGACGACCATATCAGGAGTTTGCTGCGGTGCCGGTATATGTTGACGCGAGACTGGAACGAGGAAACGAACCGGATAGAAGGAAAGGGTAAGATGTTTCACGGGAATTTCTGGTTGCATGTGGAGATGGATTTTGAGACGGGCCGGCTGGTGGAGGAGGAGAGTTTGATTTCAAGTGCGGAATCGTTGTACAAGATGACGGACGCGGACTGGATGTATGAGGTGCTGAAGGACGATTTGGCTCTTCAGATGTATCTTTATAAGAACGGGCAGATTAAGGACATCGATGTCGGGCAGCTTGAAAAGTTGAGCAAACATCTTGGATGTGCGGTGGAGTTGAGCGGAGAGGGCCTGCGACTATCGGTGGTGGAGCTGCTGGATAAATATTCGTTCGAAGCGACGAAGTATATCCTGAAGAAGGCGAGGGAATTTACTTCGGCGAACGGCAAAAAGCTGATGGTTATTATCTTCGACCCTTATCGCGTGACGAAAGAGCTTTTGAGAAAAGGGACTCGATATGACGGAGAGATAGTGGAGTTTCTGAAGGAAAAGGATTTCAATTACATTGATATGAACCTTGTGCATGTTGAGGATTTCAAGAGCTTTAACCTGAGCGTGGAGGAGTACTTTGGGCGTTACTTTATTGGGCATTACAGTCCTGCTGGGAACCATTTTTTTGCGTATTCGATAAAAGACAGGATTGTGGAATGGCTGGAGCCGAAGCCGATAACCTATGAAGAGTCCGAACGGAAAATGATAAGGTTCAAAGGTTATCTTCAGGATTATTGAACAAGTTTTATCAGCCGTTAAATTAAAGCTCCTTTTTTTACAGCGGCGGTTTTATAATTATGCGATTCGTCCACGAGTTTTATGTCCATTAATTTGCAGAAGTATCCGAGTTCTTCGGTGATGTCACCGTAACAAGTCTGTCGATGCAGGCCATACGCCCAGTTTTGCCATAGTTTTCTGCGGTCAAATTGATTTTTCATCTTTCTACTCCTTTTCCATTGGAGTTGGGTTTTATTTTAATAAATCAGGTCTTTGTTTTTTTGTTCTTTCGAGGGCCTGTATTTTTCTCCAATTTTCGATTTTAGCGTGGTCACCGCTTAAGAGTATATCGGGAACTTTCATATCTCGGAAGACTTCGGGCCTTGTGTACTGGGGGTATTCGAGCAGGCCATTGGAGAAAGAATCATCTTTGGGCGAGTCTTCGTCGCCGAGAGCGCCTTGGAGTAATCTGACGACGGAGTCGATGATTACGAGAGCGGGCAGTTCGCCACCACTTAAGACGTAGTCTCCGATGGAGATTTGCTCTGTGTTTAGACCGATGCGGATTCTTTCGTCGAATCCTTCGTATCTTCCGGCGATGAGTATAAGTCTTTTTTCGGAGCTTAGCTCTATGGTTTTTTGCTGGTTGAATTTTTGTCCCTGTGGCGTAAGCAATATGGTGCGTGGTTTCTGGTCGGAGAGTTTTTCGACGTGTTCGAAGCAGTCGAAGAGAGGCTGGGGCATCATGACCATTCCGGGTCCGCCGCCGTAGGGTTTGTCGTCGACTTTTTTGTATTTGTCGGTTGTGAAGTCTCTTATATTTGTAAGAACGATGTCAACGACGCCGGCGTTCTGTGCCCTTTTTAATATCGAGTGGCCGAGCGGCGATTCGAACATTTCGGGGAAAAGTGTAAGTACATCAATTCTCATCACTTTTTATTTTCTTCTTCGCCGGAGGCTGGTTCGGTCTTTTTTGCTTCAGCCTTTTTTTTGGTTTTAGGCTTTGCTTCTTTTGCTTTAGGTTCTTCTTTTTCTTTTATTTTTTCAGGCTCGGGCTCTTTCTTTTTTGGCTTGGCCTTTTTTTCTTTTTTGGGCTTGGCTTTTTCTTCGGGGGGTGCCACTTCTTCGGGTTTAGTTTCTTGTTTTTCTTCTGGTTTTTCTTCTACGGGAGTTTCTTCAGGCTTAGTTTCTTTTTTGGTTTCCTCCGCTTTTTCAGGTTCGGTTGTGGTTTCAACGGGTTTTTCCTCTGCGGGGGTTTCTTTGGCTTTGGGTTCTTCTTTTACTTCCGCGGGTGCCACTTCTTCGGGCTTAGTCTCTTCTACAGGCGGCTCTTCTGTTTTGATTTCTTCTGGCTTTTGAGCTTCTTCTTTTGCTTTTTCGTCGGCTTTTGCCTTTTCCTCGGCCTGAGCCTTGGCTTTTTCTTTGGCCTCGGCGGCTTTTTCAACGGCTATTTTTTCAGTCTTTGTGAAGAGTTTTCCTTTTGCGTGTGCTATTGTCCTTGCTTTTTCAAGGCGTGCGGCTTTTTGTTCGGCATATTTATGTTTAATGCCCAGTCTAAGCAGGATTTGTGAGACGGTGTCGGAGGGTATCGCACCTTTATCAAGCCAGTATTTGACTCGTTCGAGGTTTAGCACAAGCTGCTTGTCCTTGTCCTTTTCGATTGGGTCGTAGTGTCCGAGTTTTTCGAGTATCTTTCCATCTCGCGGTGCTCGCGAATCAATGGCGTTGATTCTGAAGAACGGGCGGTGTCTTCTTCCGATTCGGGTCATTCTCAATTTTACTGACATGATTTTCTCCTTGTTAATTTTTTATAATCAATTTTCGTGATTAATCCATCTCGAATCACGAAACACGTTTGTAATGTAGAGCGTAACCGTTCATAAAAATCGCCAGGTTAGCGGGGTCGACCTGTGCATCGGCGGCGATTTTCTGTATCTGTTCGTCGGAGAGGTTTTCGGCGTTTTGTTTTTCATCAGGCGTCATTATGGCAACAGCTTTCTCCAGCTGCTGGAGTTCTTCTTTGGTGGGCGCGACGAGCATAGCCAACTCGCTGCCACCTTTTATGTCCTTGAACTGGCTTCTAACGAGGTTACCATAATCGCTGTCTGCGAATTTTTCCAGTTTTTTCAGGTACTGTTCGAGCGAGATTTTATGTTTTATCGCCGTTTTATTTTCCCCTTTCTTTTTGAGTTTTTTTTTCTTTTGGAGCGTTGTTTTATTTTTCTTCCGGAGGACATAGCGGCGCCGATCGCTTCCATGTTGAGTCCTCCGCTGAAGAGGTTTTTGATTCCACCGAATGCTCCTCCGGCGACGGATTTAAGCATGTCCCGGCTTCTTTTGAAGGTTTTTACGAGAGAGGAGACGTCATTCGGCTGGACTCCGGCGCCCGCGGCGACGCGTCTTCGGCGGGAAGAATCAATTACGTCCGGTTCCTTTCTTTCGACGGCGGTCATTGAATATACGATTGATTCGGTTTTTTTGATTTCGCCGTCGTCGAAGTCCATATCCTTTAGCTGGCTTCCCATACCGGGCATCATTTTGAGCATATCCTTCATGCCGCCCATTTTTTTGACGGCGTGCATTTGCTTTAGGAAGTCGTTGAAGTCGAAGCTTCCCTTTGCCATTTTCTTCTGGAGTTTTTCAGCTTCTTCAGCTTCGAAGTGTTCCTGTGCTTTTTCGACGAGAGAAACAACGTCGCCCATGCCGAGGATACGACTCGCCATCCGGTCGGGGTGGAACTCTTCGATTTTGTCGAGTTTTTCACCGATTCCGACGAATTTTATTGGTTTTCCCGTGACGGCTTTTACGCTGAGTGCGGCACCGCCTCTTGCATCGCCGTCGAGTTTTGTGAGTATAACGCCATCGAGTTCGAGTCTTTCGTTGAATTCCTTTGCCGAATTTACGGCGTCCTGTCCTGTCATGGAGTCACAGACGAGGTAAATCTGGTGCGGTGTGACGGCCTTTGCGACGTTTGCGATTTCGGACATCATTTCTTCGTCGATGTGTAGTCTGCCTGCGGTGTCGAGGATAACGACGTCGAAGCCGTTTTGCTTTGCATATTTTACTGCGTTCTTTGCGACCTTTACGGCGTCTTTGCTCTGCTCGCTGTAGACATCGATGTTTGTCTGCTGTCCGAGGATAATCAACTGCTCGATAGCAGCGGGTCTCTGGAGGTCATCGGCGACGAGGAGCGGTTTTTTGTCCTTTGCGACGAGGTATTTACCGAGTTTTGCGGCGGTGGTTGTTTTTCCACAGCCCTGGAGTCCAGCGAGGAGTATTACGGTCGGGCCGGGCGAGACGAAGTAAATGCGTGTATCGACCGGGCCCATAAGCTTGGTGAGCTGGTCGTTTACGATTTTAACCAGTATCTGACTGGGATGGAGGCTTTTTATGACTTCTTCGCCGATGGCGGCCTGCTGGACGTCCTTACAGAATTGCTTTACGACGTTGTAGCTGACGTCGGCCTCGAGCAGGGCCTTGCGGACATCGCGCATGGCGTCTGAGACGTTGGCCTCGGTGATTCTTCCACGGCCTGATAGTGAGCGGAAGACGGCGTTAAATTTTTCGGTTAATGACTCAAACACTGCTTTAAACTACCATTTTATAGGTTTTTTCGGCTGTCAGTTATATTTATGTGCGAAATACCATCGCAGCAAACCGCGCATTCTAAGCAAGAGAGAAGTGTTTTGCAAGGGGAAAATCCCTGTGGGCGGAGGGGGAAAATCGAGGTGAATTTTTTTGTTTACAAAATGAGATAAATCATATATTTATTCGCTTGACCAAGATTTAAGGAAAGTGAGGTTCACCAATTAGATCCCACCTACAGAAAGGAGGTAAGAGGAAATCGACAGGTGGGAAGAAGTACCAAACAATCAATATTAACTTTAAGGAGGGCTTATTATGCGTAGGAAAATGATAAGTTTGTTAAGTTTTGTTTTGGCGCTATGTTTAAGCGGCGTAGCGTTTGGTCAAGCTGAGCGTACTGAGACGCTACTTAGTCAGTCGTGGCGTTTTGAAAAGAGTGACCCAGCCGGTGCGGAACAGCCCGGTTTTGATGATTCTTCGTGGCGCATTGTTACTGTTCCGCACGACTGGACCATTGAGGATTTGGCTGGTCAAAACCATCCTTTTGACCCTGATGCAATTGGTGGATTCGATGTGGGCTATACGGTCGGCGGGACGGCGTGGTACCGCAAGAGTTTTACGCTTGACGCGTCCGACGCCGGCAAAATCGTACATCTGGAGTTCGGCGGCGTGTATATGAATTCGGATGTCTGGGTAAATGGCACCCATGTTGGGAATCGCCCTTACGGTTATTCGACTTTCTGGTTTGATGTTACAGATTATGTGAATTTCGGAACAGAGACCGTTGTTGCCGTGCAGGTGAAGAACGAAGGTAAAAACAGCCGTTGGTACAGCGGCTCGGGCATCTATCGTCCCGTAACGCTTACTCTGATGGACCCGGTGCATGTTGTTCACTGGGGCCCATTTGTCACGACACCGACGGTGTCTACTTCTTTGGCTGACGTTAACGTCGCTACAGAGGTAAAGAATGAGTCAGACAGCAGTGAGACGGTGACTTTTGAAAGTACCATTCTGGATTCCAACAGCAATATCGTTGCGACGGACTCTACGAGTGTTTCGATCTCAAGCGGAGGATCATACGAGTTCGACCAAACGATGGCGGTCAGCAATCCGGATTTGTGGTCGATGGATTCACCGACACTGTACACAATGAGTCAGGATGTTATCGTGGGCGGCCAGACAGTTGACCATGTTGAAACGTCCTTTGGTATTCGCAGTATCTCGTTCAGTGCGACGGAGGGGTTTAAGCTGAACGAGCAGTCTGTTCTGCTGCAGGGTGCGTGCATGCATCATGACAACTATATGCTCGGTGCAGCGGCCTATGACCGTGCAGAGGAACGTCGTGTAGAAGCGATAAAGGACGCCGGATTCAATGCTATTCGTACCGCCCACAATCCGCCCTCGCGGGCATTCCTGGACACATGCGACCGGCTCGGGATACTTGTGATTGATGAAGCATTTGATACGTGGACCCAAGAGAAATGGGACCACGTTGATGACTATTCGAAGTATTTTGCCAATTGGTGGGACCAGGACCTCGACAGCATGGTGCTGAGGGACCGGAACCACGCCAGCATCATTGTATGGAGCATCGGCAATGAGATACCCGAGCAGGGAGATTCCGGAGCAGCGACAGCCGAGATGCTCACCAACTATATCTGGGTATTGGACTCGACTCGCCCTGTAACCGTTGCGGCGAATAAAGCGGGCTCAGGGATGGATCTGTATTTCTCCAAGGTTGATATTGCTGGTTACAACTACAGACCGGGGAATTATCTTTCAGACCACGCCCGTGTTCCGGACCGCGTTATTTGGGGTTCAGAATCGTATGCCCGAGACGCATTTTCTTACTGGGACTACGCAGCAAATTACACCTACATTATAGGCGACTTTGTCTGGACGGCGTATGATTACCTTGGTGAAGCAGGTATTGGCTTTACCGGTTATGGGCCCGGCTGGAATAAACTGGGGTCCTATCCATGGCACGCCGCTTATTGCGGAGACATTGATTTGACCGCATATAAGCGTCCTGCGGCTTACTATCGTCAAGTGCTCTGGAAAACCGGGAAGAATAAAGTCTCGGCATTTGTGCTGAGTCCTGTGGATTCGTTACCTGAAGAGCGGGGCGGCGGCTGGAAAAAGTATTGGGTCTACCCTGATATTCACCCGAGTTGGACGTGGCCCGGCTATGAAGGCGAAGCCCTTGAAGTTACTGTTTATTCGGAATGTGAAGAGGTGGAGCTTTTTTTAAACAGCCAGAGTCTGGGTACCCAGGTGACCAATATTGGAACGGAGTATAAGGCCACTTATTCTGTTAACTATCAGCCCGGAGAGTTGAAGGCGGTTGGATACATTGGAGGTATGCAGGAAGCAGAGTGGGTTCTTCAGACAGCCGGAACACCAGCAGAGATTCAGTTGGCAGCCGACAGGAGCACTATCACGGCTGACGGACTCGACCTGTGTTATGTTACTGCTGAATTATTTGATGCGAGCGGAAACCGTGTCTATGACTGGAATGAGGATATACTGCTCAGCTTTGACGTACAAGGTGCCGGTACCCTTGCCGGCGTCGGCAACGCCAACCCCTATGGCACGGAAAGTTTCGAGGGGCCGGACCGCACGACCTTCAGAGGCCGGTGTGTAGCGGTACTGAGATCAACCCAGACCACAGGCACGGCCACCGTAACGGTGACTTCGGCCGGGTTGACGCCTGACTCCGTGGTTATCCAGACGACCGGTGGTGCTGGTGATGATACGACGCCACCGACGCCTGACCCGATGACGTGGGCGACGGTGCCGTATGCAACAGGGCCATACTCGATAGCGATGGTGGCGACGACGGCATCCGACCCAAGCGGGGTCGAGTATTACTTCACGTGTGTTTCCGGAGGCGGCCAGGACAGCGGCTGGCAGGACGACACATATTATCAGGACACGGGTCTTAACCCCGAAACGCAGTACTGCTATACCATAAAGGCACGCGACAAGAGTCCGGCACAGAACGAGACGGCGGCATCAGGCAGCGCCTGTGCAACGACAGAACAGGAACCACCGCCTGATACGACGCCCCCCAGTCCTGACCCGATGACATTTGCAAGTCTACCGGCTGCAACGGGAAGCAGTTCTATAGAGATGACGGCAACGACGGCAACCGATGAAAGCGGCGTGGAGTACTATTTCACATGCGCGAGCGGCGGCGGTAACGACAGCGGCTGGCAGGACGAGACATATTATGAGGACTCAGGTCTTAACCCCGAGACGCAGTATTGCTACACCGTAAAGGCGAGAGACAAGAGCATCAATCAGAATGAAACGTTGGCCTCGGGCAGTGAATGTGCGACGACCAGCGGTTCTGCCGCACTGATAGATGATGACTTTGAGGGTACGCTTGCCAACTGGAGTACCGATTGGGACCTTGTAACCACTTACTACGTTTCCAGCAGCCATTCCGTTGAGTGCAGCAGTGAGGACAATGATTTAATCTCCATCGATCTGGATACCTCCGGTGCATCGAGTATTTCCATTACCTTTAAGTACAGAGTAGACGGCATTGATAATAATGACAACATCGTGGTTCAGTACTATAATGGAACTGATTACATTACCATCGATGAGATAGGAGATGACGCCGAAGACACGTGGCTGACCTACAGCGACACGATAACGGACTCTCAATACTTCAAGAGTAACTTCCGTCTCAAGATTGAGGGCACCGCCATTGACCCGGCGGAGTACCTCTGGATTGATGATGTTTTAATCACCATGGAGTAAGAGTATGTAGGGTTTTTGTTTGCCTTGATATTTGAAAGGTTTTTGAAGCGTGGCGGTCTTATGGCCGCCACGCTTTTTTGATAATAAGCGCGGACGAGTTCCTGCCTGGCAGGGACACTAAAAAGATAGATGAAAAATTTCAGAAAGGGGATTTACACCGTGGCAGCAACTGACTTTTCATCTATATTTTGGATTTTGCGTGTTTTGCCATCTCTTGGAGGCCTGTAAGGCATAAGCCCGACCATGTTTCCATAGTATCTTTTACCTTGTCTAATTCCTCAGGTGTCATGAAGTCCATTTGGGTAATCATTTGTTCGCGTCTGGTGACCTTTGGCGCATCGAGGGTCCAATAGTGAACGACTCCGAGGTGTACACTTCCGACCTCGTTGGATTCGTCATTGAGCAGGGCAACGATGCGGTCGGTGTAGGTGGTTTCGATGGCTACTTCTTCGGCGACTTCTCGCTGGACGGCGGCAAGGTACATCCGACGGAAATCGGTATCGAACAGAGGCATTTCATTATCGATGGGGTTTATATGGCCTCCAATTCCGATGGACCTGTTTCCGACAAGGCGAGATTCGCCTGCCCTTTTTCCCCTGACATAGGTAAGATATTTGCCGTTATGAGCCATTATGACGTATGGAATGAGTTGTTTGTATGCTGGGTTTTCTTCGGCCTTTGACCTTGGCATAAAGCGCGGGACGCCCGGGACAAAGATACTGTCAAGATACCGGTTGACATCAAAGGCCAGTCCATTAAACATACCGGCCTGTTCAAGGACTTTTCGGTCGATGACAAGTATTTGTTCTTCCTGAGCCATATATTTACAGTTCTTAAATATTTTTTTGAAATATAGCTTATTTCGAGCTTGGTGTAAAGATAATCTGATTAGAACGGTGGCGCAGGAGTGTCACCAGCCTCGATGGTGGATTATATATCCTATTGCTCTCTGGATGTGGTCATAGTATTGAACATCCGATGGTTGTGGACCTTGCGGCTGTGATGAGATGAGGGGAAGGCAAACTTTATCACCAAATTCTTTCAGACAACTGCCAAACTAAGACCGCTAGTATCGCGTTGTTAGGAAAGCTCTCATCACTAGTAGGAGCAATCAGTCTATCCATTAAATTTCGGGTATTATTATACCAGCAAAATCGATGTGACCAGCTGGATCAAGTACGAATATCATGGGATTGACATCCAAATTACCAGGAAAAGAGATTTTCAGAAATGCTGCATCCTTGGGATATGATGACTTGGCTTTAAGAAAAGTGGGCCAGTAACAGGGCAGGTAATTTCTAAATTCTTTTTCTGTTATTCGATTGATGGTGATACTGTCGGCATGCTTGCCATATATTTGGCGATAGTGACCATGAGTTTTGAGAAATAGGCGACACACATTTTTCGCTTTCGGGATTTCCCTATTTGACTTGGAGTAGAATCTGCCAGTATGGGCATGAACGTAACAAGAGAAAAAACTTCCGGGTGGCCGGGGAGATTCATCTTGGGTCTCGGGTTTTTCCCAATCAAAAAACCACATAGGGTCGCCTTTATACGCGAACCCAATGATGTCACTGCCGATATTGAAAAGCTTTTGTTTTTTGAGTCGGAATCCTTTTAGATCACCCTTTCCTCTCGACAACACTTCCAACGCGATATTCTTGGCTTCCTTAGCAGATATAGTAGGTTTTTCCGGCCACGATGGAGGTTCTGACAAGGCCCAAGCAATGTCCTCTTTGAATTGCTCGTAAGGTCGTCCCCATGTGCTGGTCAATAAATCACCGGCCATAAATTGTTTATTTGTTTCAAGTGTTACGATTTCCCACATGCCACGCCCGTAGTTTACATCTTCGAAGCCATCTTTGTGTCTTTTAAGCATTAGTAGATAGCGATGCTTCTCAACAAGCTTTATGCTGGTGTCACAAAGGAAGTTCATGTGAGAAAATATTGTAATGTTGTCTCCTTCGGCGATATTTCCCTTGTAAACTTTGGTGATTTTAAATACGGATTTCTTTCTAAAGCTATGCAGATCTTTCCTGTCATAATCGCTCATGTCCATTTGTTTTTGGACAACGCCTTCAACAATCAAATCTGACTTTTGTGCTCTCTGCCTGAAAGGATAAGTCTTTGCTAAGCCATATGCATGCGTTGCTGAAAGCATGACCAAAACATTTATTATGATTGGAATGCGACCGTTCCTCATAAGAGCCTCTACAATTCACAGTCATAACAACATGATAAATTCTACGCTGTATTGCCACAAAAGTTCAAGTCTATCGTGCAACTATTAATCCCAGATTTTCAATTCATACTGGCCGAGTCAAACCACCCACTTGCCTTTTGACCTTGCGGCTTTAAAAAGTCAGAAAAATCCGTACAACTGGACTACAACCAAAACGCCAAATAGCGTGTAAAACCACAAAAAAGGCAAATCCATAAGATTTGTAATATCAAAGACTTAAAGAATCCTTATAAAAGGCAAACATTTTATATATCCCAATTCTGTGAGCCTTTTATGAATTTGTTTTGCAGGATTATTCCGACAAAGGTCGGGATGATGAGCAAGACGGGCAGGAACCAGTTGTTAGTATAAAGCGCTTCTCTTATGCTTTCTGTTGGAGGGTCCTGAAGCTGTTCGTACTGGTAAAAGAGAGCGAGCATACCTGTTACAATGAGGGTTCCACCTCCGAGACTTGTAAAGAGCATAACGGCGATTTTGAAAGTAATAAATGCAATCATCCCTCCTGCGATGGCTCCGATAACAGCACCGGCCCAGATGTATTGTTCGGGCAGCTTGAAGGCGTACCATATTCCTCCTGTGAGGATGCCTCCTGCGACGGCGCCGAGGATACTGACGGCCCATCGCATAAGCGGTATTGAGATACCCGCTACGACGAAGAGTCCGATGATTCCACCCCAAAGCTGCTGGTCGAATTGTTGTCCTATTTTGATACCAGCGAACAGACCGATTAGTGCAAAGCAGATGACGACGAGCAGTTTGAAGATTCTCCAGCCGTACATCATGTAAACGATTCCGAAGGAGACGGCAATGACGGCCTGGAGCCAGGACAGAGTTGTTATCTGCTGCCAAATAGCATCAAGAGGGACATACTGGAGGTCGGGAGCAGTTTCGGTTGTGTTTTCCGCTGTCTGTGCCAGTAGTGTTAGATGTTCCATTTTTTTCTCCTTGGTTTCAAGTGGTGCGCCAGCTTGTTATAGCTTTGCCGGTTTGCTGTGCGGTTTTCTGTCGTTTTTTTAGTATCGGTTTTTTTGTGGTGTATTTACAAAGCATTAGTTGTTCGAGCGTACCGAAGATCACCATTGCCGCGAAGATGAGCATAAAGAAGGGGATTCTTGTACAAATACCGGTGACAGGAGCGCTGCCTTTGAACAACAGAAGCATTGTCATGCCGAGGAAGATAGAAATTGTTCCTAAAGTAGCGCAGCAAAAGGCGGATGCGAGAGGCCAGAAGAATAACCCTACAATTGTGAAGATGACGGCCAGTGCGAGGATTATCAGCCAGTTGTATGGGGGCATCTGAGGGCAGGCGTGTTTTATCATTGAGCCGAGGTCGTGAGCGTATGCCTTTAGTACCTGCATTGTTTGTTGTACGGTGTAAGTCTGGTCATGTATTTGGCTTTGATGTTGTGCGGTTTGTGTGGAGTGTTCAGATTTATTCATGTACGGTCTGGTCATGATTGCGAGGCCTAAGACGACAGCTAAAGCGCCGGCGAGGACAGCGAGGAATATTTTTTCGAACTTTGTCGCGATGACGGCGCCTATGACAGCGGCGAAAACGGTCAGTATGGCGTTATGTTCCGTGGCAAGGAATACACCAATACAGCCGCAGAGAGCACCCACGGCAATGAGCAGTTGTTTTCTTAAACCGAGTCCGCCGAGCCAGATAAA
>Ga0114923_10000708_pt1 | contig 24664 bp, 22 predicted proteins | sample SumtaG_FD_89578 | JGI IMG/M metagenome (GOLD analysis project Ga0114923, IMG submission 89578) | Deep subsurface microbial communities from Indian Ocean to uncover new lineages of life (NeLLi) - Sumatra_00157 metaG | ecosystem: Environmental > Aquatic > Marine > Oceanic > Sediment | place: near...
CCATGAGACTGTGCCACACGTTTTTCTTCCTGTGCATATTTACCCATCACACCTTGTACAGCTACTTGTGCTGAATGAGCCTTAGCAGATGAACGCTCCTGTGTCATATCTTTTGCGGTATCCTGAATCAACTGTCGTACTTCTAAAGCTCTTTTCCTAGTATCCTGTACATACTGTGCAGCTTGTTTAATAGCTTCCTCACCCTTCTCACCAGTCTCTACCCCAGTAGCCCGTTGTTCTGCCTGTATTGATTCCAAGTTTGTAATAGACTGTTCAAAACCAGCACTACGTAGCTTAATAGCTTCAGCCTGTTGGTTGGCTCTGTCTTTAAGAGAACCAACTTGACTTTTAAATGTCTGCAATGCAGCCTTAATACGAGGATCACTACCAATATCTATACTCTGCTGCTCAATACCCTGAAAGCCCCTTACTGGCATAGTAAACCCACTAGTACTAGGGGCCTGTGTATCAGGTATATCTGTAGTTCTCTTAGCTATGTCAGCTATAGACTCTCTAAATTTCATCCAATCAGTGCCAGTTTCACCAGATGGTTGATCTGTCAAAAATGCATTTTGTTCAGTTGCCATTTACTTCTCCTAACTATGAAGATACTTTCTTACTATCCCCCATTGTAACACCTGCTTGGGCATTTGTCAACTCAAAAGTAGTCCCAGATGAGATTTGTTCTAAATATATTTCCACATCTATACCGTCAATGTTCAGCCTGCCCCATGAATCAGCAGGATTACTGTTAACATCTATAGCCACAGTAGTACTCTCTATACTGGAGCTACTATTCCTAAATACACCTGCTCTCCAGTCATCATTCACGTTATTGTCAAATCCTGACAGTTTCCGACATTTTACACCTACACTCTTTAATACCCACCTATCAAACATCTCATGCAGATGTGTAAATTCATCAGTACTCCTCAAAGGCCAGAAGCGTACTTTAAATGGTACAGGACTAATAGCATAGGTGTCACCTACTGCTATAGCATTAGGGAAGGCTGAGACTGTAAGTGTAGTTCCTGCTACACTTGTAATTTCACGAGCTAGTCCTACATTATCACCACTGGTTGCATACACTAAAGCCCCAACTTGTGCTGAATTAAATGTAGCAGCAGTATCTTCAATCGTTGTAGTAGAGCCACCTGTAGCAGTTCCATTTAATGTATATGAATTACTAACATCATGCATTGTACCACTACCAGTAGAATAAACATCTGGAACCACGATTAATCCACGTTTAGTAATAAAGTGTGCCCTCTTATGTGTACCAGTAGCTATATCAGCACCAGTTGATACGGATACAAAATTAGCACCCTCTACTTTACATGAACTTTGAGTGGTCATAGATATAGAAAGCATCTCAGAATCATCAGGATGTAAGAAATATGATATACCCATAAGTGAATCATAAGCACTCTCAATAGTCCCTAAATCACCAGCCCAATCATCTTTAAGTACACGGTCTACTGAAGAAATTTGAGATATATTTCCATTGGCTGCACTTAAAATACCAAGCCCTAATCCTGTAAGAAGCATCACACTGTTACCTATTGTATGGGCTGCACCCTTACCTAATAATCCTTGTTGTCTATGAATATCTGTAAATTGTAAGGGATTTATTGCACCATTTTGACTATTACCTGCTTTAAATACATGAGTCAACACACTAGGAGCTAAAATAAACATAGCATCACCAGCTTTAATATATCTTAATGGTCTACCACCATCAGGATTACCCTCATGTTTATTATAAGTAGAAAAATATTCTGGACTACTATTTTCAAAACTACTAAATAATGTATCAACACCACCATTTGTAGCTAATGCTTGCCCCATAAATGTAAGACCTTGGTATCTTCCTATTGCTCCTGATGCAGGTGGTGAAGTAATTATATCAGTTTTAGGATTAAACTGTTCTAAAAATGGTAATGCCTCATCAAGCTTAGTACCTAATGAAACTTGTAATGCATCAAATGCTGTACTGTTGGCTGGCATATCCACTGTTTGTTCAAGATAAAATATAGCTCCTTGTGTTCCTGTAACACCCACATCAAGAGTTCTGAATATTTCTATTTTATCAAAGAGAGCATTGAAATCATCAAAGTCCTCACCTGATACAACGGAACCATGAGCTACAAAATCCATAACCTGTTTAACATTTGTTTCAGGATTCTCAGTAGGTAATCCACCACCACTTAGGGTAGCAGCACTTACTGTTATATCACTACCAGCAGCTTCAGCATAACTTAAACTATACCCATTACCAGCAGACCCATCAACAATAGCCGTTAGGGTTACTGACGTGGTTCCCGCTAGAGCATCTACTTCTTTACCACTATCACCATTGATACCATCCGCTAGTACACTACAGTCCTCAAGTATACTGCTTGAGCCTGAGATAGCTATAGTTACATCATTATATAGTGTGGATACATCTGCTATACCATCACCTGAATTATAGAGGGCTGTCACATCACCTGCTACTAAATCATTTGAGTATATACGAACCATATCCACAGGGTCATTGCAGAAATATGCATCAGTACCATAACCTATAAGCCCATCTCCAGAATTATATAATTTAGTAACATCAGCCGAGGATACCTCAGAAGCAAATACACGGAGGTTATCTATTTTATTTGGATAGATGTTGGAGCTAACTTCTGATGCACCAATGATGACATCAGCAGTACCATTTTCCATAGCTACATAATCAGCTTCAGATGAACCAGTTTGAGCTACAGCTACAGCATCTACATATAGTGTCATACCAGTGTGGGCAGTTGCTCCACCTGTACCATCATATGTCATAACCACATGTCGCCATCCTGTAGTGAGGACAGCATCAGTTTGCATAGTTGTATATTTATCTACTGACTCATCCCATAATTTAATGGTTAATTTTCCAGCATCAAGATAGAAATTCCATTCTTTTTGATTAACATTATCCTTTGAAATAACAACATCTATGCCAGCAGGGGAAGCTGGAACATAAATAAAAGATTCTAAACTAAAAGCAGCATCGGCATCTGGAGATGTAACAACTGGTTCCACAGTAGGGACTGTTATTGTATCCCCCCCATCTGTAGGATCAGCACTAAAAAGATTAGCTTTTGTAATTCTTATACTATCCATCCAACCATCAAAATATGCTGATCCAGCCCCACTAGCTCCTATATATAGTAACCCAGCAAATGTATCATTATCATTTGTTTCTTGACTATTAACTGTACTAACACCATCTACATACAAACCATACCAATCATCAACTTTACATATTGCTACATGATGCCAATTAGTATCAGTTATTTCACCTCCAACCAAAGTGATGTCTGTACTACCCCCGGAAACGAGTATAAATTCAACCCCTGTTCCATGAGTATGTCGTACTATCCATCTATTACTTGCATCCTCCCAATGCTCAAAATACACCTCTGCACCCACATGGTCGCTGTGTTTTACAAATAAATCTATAGTCCACTCATCTGTATTATTTGCACATATATCCCAATCAGCAGAATCAGGTATAGTTAAATAGTCACTATTACCATCAAGCAAAAGACTAGCACTACCAAATTTTTGTTGGGCTGTATCAAGTTGAGCAGTTCCAACAAAAGTTATTACATGGGCACTTGCAGACTCATCTGTAGTTGCAGTTGCCTCATCAGCACCATTCAAGTTAAGGAGTAGTTTAATATCAGTATCAGTACCACCCGCTGTAGCAAAAGTAAAATCATTATGGTCAGGTATTGTAACATAATCCACACCACCCATGTCAAAACAATCATCTACCTTACCAGTAATATTTAACGTGTCAGTGTTGCTTGATGCTGTACCATCATAGGCTGCTGTACCCTCTGCATTATCAACAGTAGTGTTAGCTGCATTCTCTTCTAATTTATAATAAGCCAATGCAGTAGCAGTTGGAATAAGTGCAGTAAACTCTCTACCTATACCAACATCCCCATCACTAGCTTCCATAGCAACATAACCCCCTTCTGTATTATAGGTCATACTCCCACCAGCAATAGCACTACCATCTATATAAACAGTAATACCATTTGCAGCAGAAGCACCTCCTGCACTATCATACACAATAACTATGTGATGCCATGCAACAGATAATGCATCGTTCATGGTAGCTGTAGCTTTTTTGCTAACACTCTCATCATACAATTCCATAACTAGATGATAAGTACCATCTAAATAAGCCCTCCACTCTTTCCTACCCCTACCATCAGAATTATCATACTTACTAAACAATGTTTGCTGCCCACCAGCCTGTGAAACATTAACAAACATTTCAAGACTGAAAGGATTATCCCCTGAATCATCAAATGAAAAAGCAGCATTATCAGCAATAGTAATACCATCAGTACCAGCAAAATCTAAAGCAGTACCTAACTTACCAGCAGCAGTTAAGCCTGAAGCATCACTTGATATTGTACCATCATATGCAGCAGTACCTTCATCATTATCAGCCGTGGTTCCTGTTGTTTCGTCTAGTTTATATGCTGCAATCTGTACAGCTACTAAGTCAGAAGGTGGTTCAGACGCAGTACCTAGCCCATATGTTCTCCCATTAACTGTGAGGATGTCCCCATCACCTAGTCTACCAGCAAGGAACACTGAACCAGTTGCTTTAGTGTTCTTATAATTGTTAAGATTGAATACTACAGAGTCACTTAATGAACTATAGATGCCACGAGTTGAATCATAAAACCTCCATGCAGCTTGATATGTTCCATTACCTACTAGATTATAACTAGTATCAATTACACCACTACCACTAGCAACCATGGCTGCCAACGTAGCAGAGAAAGCACCCGGCCCCATGTCAATTACTTGTAAGGTTGAATTCCAATGGATAGTCTTGGGGGTTTTAGTGTCTATACATACAAAAAGATAATCACCTTCTGTAGCACAATCTATTTCTAAGGCACTTGTAATGGCATTACCAGCACCCGATGCCCAGATAGTCTTAGCTGCCCAAGTCGATCCATTGTCTGCTGTGTATGCAAAGCTAACTACTTGGTCACTAGCACCGGAACCACTGTCCCATCGGATCACAAACCCATTAAGATTTACACTAGTTCCACGCTTATGAAGTGTAACAGCTTTAAAGTATGATACACCAAGAGCATCACCTATGGTAGCAAGTGAATCACCACTAGTTACATCAGCCAAATCCTTAACAGTTTTCATGCCATAGAACTTCCTAAGACAACCGTTGAATCTGCTGTCTACACCCACTAAGTCCCCAAATGTCTGAGGTGGTACTTGGTTCTCTGGTACAGCCCTATTCATATATGGGCCTTTAACATTTAAAGGTATTTGTTCAGTCTTAGCCATTTTCAGGTTCCTCTTCTATAATAGGTTCTTCTTCTATCTTCTCAGCTTCTACTCTTTCATATTCTATTCTCTCAAGTTCTGCTCTCTCATACTCCACCTTATTAACTATAATAGTCTTTCTCTTATTATCTTTATCAACACCATCTATTATAACTATATCAGCTTCAGTTTTAGACCTTTTAAAGGTTATGTCCTGTCCTGTCTCTAACTCTTTCCAAGGTCTTTCACCTGTAAGGTATCCAGCATGAGCTATAGCACCTGTAGCCTCATCATATACTGTATAATAGTCACGACCAAAATCATCTATTTGACTCATTATTTTTTAGTCTCCTCTATGGTAAGTCTCCCTTTTCTCATATACATTTCGACATCACCACCAGCAGCACTATGTCTTGCCCTTATATAATAAGTTCTACTACCAGCAGCAGGCTGGTCAGAACAAGCTACTGATACCCCACGGTCTGTTGAGGAACCTACACTAGCTTCAGTATTCTTCCATATTGTACCACTTGGGCCAACTACTTCAATGTCAACACTTCGTACCTCAATACTTACCATATCTAAATAACCACTAAAATTAATAACAACAGCACCACCTACAGTTGTCATAGTGGCAGTCGCACATGTACGCCAATCGGGAGTATCTAATTCAGTATCACCACCATCATCATAAGCACTTACAGTAGTTGCAGCAGTAAGCACCTTATCAGTCTCTATTGCACTACCAGCTATCTGTAATGTATCAACTGATAAGTTAGCAATCTTACCGGATACAACTGCAAGGTTAGCAATGGCACCATTAGCAGCAGTAATAGAATTAGCAGCCATAAGTGCAGCAGTAATGGTAGTAGCTTGTATAATTCCACCATGTATAATCTTATTTTGAAATGCGGGATATGGAGTACCAGCCCCATCATTAATACACATAATCCACTTAGTCAGTCCTGTAGCTGTAGCAGCAGTACTTGTAGTAGAGAATACATTAGGACTACCAGAATCCCAATAGATATATACATTTGTAGTTCCAGCAGCATCAGCAGCTATAGCATATTCTGTACCAGCCCATAATATAGTACCTGCTGTCCATGCAACTTTATTAGCTCCTGCATCTGAAAATACACACCCATCAGTAATCAAAGGTAAACTAGCATCTAATACACCCGCAGCAGCAGGAGTAGTGGGTGTAGACTTATCAGCAGTTTGATATGGGGATAAGTTACCTAACCCTGTTGGCCCCGGTGGGCCGGGTGGCCCCGGTGGGCCTATTAAGCCCTCAAAATTAAAATTCAATAATTGAAAATTTAATGGTGCTTGAACAACTTGGTCAAAAGTAGGTGGTGCATTTAATTCCACACCTTGAGGAACATATCTACGCACACTACTACCTGCACCCCAAGCAGACACAATACCTAACCCATTAGGTATTTGTGCATCTATATTAGGGATAACCTTAGCCTGTAACATAGGTGAAGGTATTATTGGTTCCCTACCATTAGGTGCAAATATGTCAGCCATTAACGCCTCCTATATCGCCTTCTCATAGCACGAGGCCCATCAGCCCTGACATTAGCAGCCTCTTGCATATTAGAATAGTAAGCCTCTAATCTTGCAGTCCTGATAGCATTTATATACATCCTTTGGATAGATGCAGCACGTTTAAGATCACCCTCTATCGTCTGTATCCAGTATGCCAGATACAAACCTATAACATGATCTAACCCTCTGGATATAGCAGGACAAATTTCATATTTTATAACACTGTCCCCATTCATAGCAGGGCTCAATGCTAAGGATAATGTAACACTGGGGGTTGTCCGGTCTGAAGACACTATTTGCCGTTCCTGTATATAAGGACTACCAGTAGCAGTCAAGATTCTAAACCTATTCCCAGCATATGCATTCAATGCAGTATCAAGTTCCCCAGTATCCGTGGTTCCAAGCGTAATTATCTTTTCAGTGGCATCTACAGTGCAGGCCCCTTGTATCAAGTTGGCAGTCCCATCCGGGATATACTCTAGTGTGATCTCATCTCCAACAGTGAAAATAAAATTATTTGCCTGCTTCTCTATATGTAATTCATTCCCCACCACTGAAATACCTCTACCAGCAGAGTTGTTTATACCCCTACTATAGTAGAAAACACGAGCATCACTAACAACTGAGTTAGGCATACGATAGATGGCATATATTGAACCCATGTGTGCAGGGAGAAGGTAGTTGTAGGTGTCTGCTACAATGGTTACAGTGTATTTTGCTACAATAGGTTCTTTACGATTCCTGTTGATCTCACCTATGATATGGACATAGGACTGCCCAAGCATCTGAACCAACTTGGTATCAGAATATTTAGCATTAAGCTCAGGCTCATCTACATTAAGCCTAACATCAGCTATCGTTCTTGTCAGGAACCCTCTTTCTATTGACATCTTTATCTCCTTCTAATATTTCCAATGCATACATTATAGCATATTCCACCGCACAAAGCACGACTTTTTTTCTAAAACTTGTGTGTTTATCTTTGGAACCACGAACTATGCTAATTGTACTACACAAGTAATTAACACACCTATCACTAGACCTGCTGCTGTAAAGCCACCTGTTGCCCACAGTGGAAGTCGATTGACTACTCTTTCCAGCACCTTTTCGATGTTTATAATTCGAGTTTCGTTCTTTGCCCCCAAAACACATTTGTCACCAGTATTTTCCATTAGTTCTCCTATGTTAATATACTTATACGCTCATACCAATCTAAATGAATTTCATGTAAATTTATGCTAGCCCCAACATTTCTTATATAAATTATATACTTAGTGTTTTGTTTTAATAACCATTCTTGTTCCCCTCTTGTAGAGCCACCAACAGCCTTTGGGCCTGACCCTATAACTAATTGAACATGGTCTAACTCAAGACCCCCAGAAAAATTAGCTGCTGCTATTTGAGTTTCAGTGTATGTTGTTATATCTCCAGCTACAGGTGTGCCTTCTAAAGACAGTATAGTACTTATATTAGAACTACCTCTACTTCTATTTACAGAGGTATCCTCAGTTCCAGCATCATTATCTACTGTGGGAGCTTCCAATAAGAACATTTCCGCAGCAGAAGAAGCAGATACTTCCATTATTAAATGAAGCGTTTTATTTGTATTTGGAGTAGAAAAACCAATAACACTCCTATGATTATCATTATTAGCTGTGGTATTTATAAAATGTGCCCGGTATGCATTCCCTTTGTGTACTTGATGATGAGAAAAAGCCAATAACACTAACGCAGCAGAAGCTAAATCTTTAAGTGTTTTAATTGGGAAGGAGCTATTATCCATTATGATGCGTACCTCAATATCGGAACCACCTTCAAAGCAGGATCAGAGAGTGCTGCGATCTCAACCTTAATCCACGCAGCCCCAAACCTAGCAAATGAGATTAGAGCTATATCCTCACTACCCACACCGTCATCGGGGGTAACTGTTATTTTACCTTCTTGCCAGCCTATATCAGTAGTCTCTACAGTATCGGCATATTTATAAGCAACTGCCACAGTAGGGTCTATAGTAGGATCAAGAACTACGAGTTGTTTGCCAAAGGTGTATGTAGCTGAACACACAAATTCCGCTGGGCCTCTATCATGGTAGAGCCAGATATTTATAGTGCATGTCTCATCATCAGGATCACCAGCAGTAAGTAACCCCATTAAACCCACAAATAGTAAGTTAGCTGCAACGGGGATTGTTCTACCTTCATTACCTATAGGCAGGGCAGTAAGAACTGTATCCCTACTTGCCCAATCTTTTGTTGGTGTACTACCAGCACCATCGGCGGTCATTAAATCATCAACAGCCGAAACCTCTGGTCTAATCTTTAGCCAAGGGTCTTGTACCGAATGTGGAACCATCGTTCAACCCTTTCTTATGCACTGTCAGTATATCCGAATAAGACTAAATTAAATGCACCATCAGTCTCTTCTATTGATAGAGACTTAGCATTACCTATTTTAATAGCATGAGGGAATGTCATCTGATGTGGAGCATACCCACCATTAGTAGATACTGTACCATTACTGAATGGGCCCACTACCTTACCAATATCATCTTCTCGTGGGAGCCCATCATTAGCCACACCAAGGTTAGCTTCTGTTATTACTAATCCACTAGCTATATCAACTTGAATAGTTGCATTGCCATCCATATTAAGGCCGACTATCAGGTTGTCCTCTGTGTCCACGAGGCTTCGTCCTACGCCCCTACCATTACCAACCGCACCAGCAGGTGCATTATATAGAGTAATGATCTCAGCAGCCGACAGAGCCTTGTCAATGTACAACCCAAGCTGACCCACATAGATGCTTCGTGAAGCCTTGCCTGTCATTACAACAGTAGTCCCACCATCCATAGCTAGTGCCATATCAGTAGGATCAGCAGAAGCCTCTAACAAACCATCACGGTATATTTTCATACCAGTAGTAGATGATCTATCTACTACAACAGTCCACATATACCATGCAGCATCATTTACTGGTGAAAGACTACTAACATTAGCAGTGTCAGAACTATCATGGGCAGTAAATTTCATAAGTTCACCAGCAGTTACTTCCAATTCCCAGCCATCAGCAGCTTCATCACCTCTAAGTATAAAATTATCCAATACCCCCATTGTCTCAGGAAATTTAGCCCAGAGATTAAGAGTAAAATCACCGTCATTTGCTTTAGTATCCCAATCAAGTGCAGCATTATCTGCAATAGTAATTGTATCTGTACCACTATTTAACAACACACATCGTTGTCTAATGATCTTAAACCCATCAGCGTCACCGCCACCATTCATATGATAACCAGTAATGTAATGACTTTGCCCATTAGCCGGGGCATCAAGAAGTTTAGTAATAGCAGCAGCAGCAGCATTAGTATGGCTAACAGGCCAGTTAGCATTGTCCTCACTTTTCATTGGTCTTACTTCTGTCTTCATTATTTATTCCTTAACAATATTTATCAGAGTACCGTTGTTTACGATATTCTAATTCTTCATCATTTTCGTTTTGCATAAAGGTAGTAACATGGTTGTATCCAGCTTTTATTGCATCTACATCTATACCCCTATAATTAACAGACAACTGTTCCCTCAGCCAGTAAGCGTCTTCTCTACTCAGAGTCAGTGTGGTTCCCAGATTAAGTATGTCAACAAACTCTCCGGGTTTTATCCACTTGGCAATCACAAAGGTATGCTCATAGCGTTGGAAATAAAGAAAAAGACTTACCCTGTCTTTCGGCAGGGCTTGTCGTTTTGTCCAATCAAGTATCTCATGGTGTAATATAACATGTTGATCCCTATTAAATTTACATGTCATGCCTAACATATAGCCTCCTATTAGTCAGTAGCAGCAGGTAATACCCTAGCACCGGGTGAAAGTGGGGTATATGATATAGACCACTCAATAGTTCCACCACCATCTTCAGCAGCACCACCAGCACATTCCATAGTAATTGCACCTATTGTAGCAATGAAGTTATCCCAACCAGTATCCGCTAAAGCACCGGGAGTTGTAGCAATTAGAACACCACCAAATGTAGGATTCAAGCTGTAGGAAGTACCAACAGCATCACCATCAATAACAAGAGCAGTACCCATAACTACATCCGTTCCCGGAGAAGTAGGTGTCATGTCAAGGTTGATGTCAATACTTGCTGATTTAATAGTTGCTGTAACAACACCAACAAATCCAGTTACCAGTACAGGGCCACCTTCAATAGTAAACAGAGTATGTTTTGCCTCAGTCCAGTTTGTATAAGCCTTAACTGCACAACTAGGGCCAAAGTTACCTTGTTTACCATAAACATCTTCTATGACATTACCAAAAACCGCAGCAGCAGCAGCCGTAATTACTGCACTACCCGGTAAGCCATGCTTAATCTTATTATCATAAATTGCACCAGTACTATTAGCATGACATCCAATTACGATACCAGCAGCAGCATCTACATTGTTAATGACATTATCATGGATGTCCATATCAAGACTAAGTGCAACAGCATCAAGGTCAAAGACTGGGCCAGAATAATCACCATCAATATAGTTATCATAGATCGCTAAGTTAGGTGCAGCACCAGCAGTTTTGACTACTGCTGAATCAGTACCTCCAGCAATACTATGGAACTTGTTACCACGGATTACAACATCTTCACAAAGAGCAGCAATGCTAATTGCAATTAGGTTCTCTTTCGTATTGGCAGTCTCTCGGAAGTCACAATTCTCAATAGTAGCACCATAACAATTAGCTGCAATACTCATAGCAGATGTTACACCATTGGTATAGTTACCAATAAATACCAAGTTATTAAGTAGTACATTTGGAGATGTACCAATCAGGTATACACCCGCAGCAGCAGCGGTAGTGAACGAGAACGTAGGACGTTTAGTTCCTCTACCCAGACCTATAATGGATACATCACCCTTATCTACAGAGAAGATTCCAGTGGTAGACCCTGAACCAGCAGTCGAACCATCAGCCGAAATATTTTCTGTATGGGCAGCAGCCACAAAAATGACATCTCCTGCACCAGTTGTACACTTGCTAATAGCATAGCTTACGGTAGCATATGGTGTATCCCAAGACTGGCCCCAAGTGCCACCAGCCGTATTGGAACCATTAGTACTGTCAACAAAGATTGTTTGACCATTACTCTGCCTATCAGTACCTTCCAGCATACCATATAAGCCATACTGCATAGCTTTATCATATACGTTCATATTAAAACTCCTAATAATTTAAGTTAAAATTAATCTGCATCTACAGCAGGGTCAATAATAGCACTTGCAGCAGCAGCACCAGTTACATAGTTCTCAAAGCACCACATCAAAGTTTCACCAGTTAAAGCAGCAGCAATACTTGTAGTACCACCAAGGTAGTTTCTAGCAAGAATACCTGTGCCACTAGCATGTAAACCAAGTGCCAACGCCCCTTCATTTACAAAGATATTATCCGTAATAACCGCCTCAGCACTAGCAGCTACCGCAGCAGCCATAACGCCCGCTGAGTATGTACCATATGCCACATTACCAACAACCTGCATCCGATCACAACCACCTGCCAGTGTGATAGCACTAGCACAACCACCGGAAGGAACAGTACTAAAGACGTTGTTAGTTATTTTAATGTCATCTGCATTAGCAGCGACACTAATACCAATTACCAACTCTAAAGCAGCAGCATTACCATCACGTATCTCACAGTTATGGATATGTGTACCATCAGCAGAAGCACCAATTGTAATACCAGCAGTTACATTAGCCAGTCCAGATACAACTTTGATGTTCTCGATGTAGGTATTTGCAGCTAGAATAACAAGAGCAGCATCTACAGCAGTTTCAAGGGAGAAGGTAGGCTTCAATGTGCCATTACCAATACCTATAACGCTAATACCAATCTTATCAAATACCAACTCATCAGTCGTGGTTCCAGATGCACTTCCTGTATCCTCAATGGTCTCAGTGTGACCGGGGCCTATGAGAATTACATCACCCTTACTAGCAGTACATCTACTAACAGCATAGTTAAGAGTGGCAAATGGAGCGTCCCACCTTGAGCCTGTCCGGTCATTGACTGAATCCAGAGCAAGAGAATTACTAGAGTCTACAAAAAACACATTAGAATCCGGTGTAATCCTGTCATAAGGTAAAGCAGCCACGGCATTAGAACCGTATAAATTTACCAATTCACTTACTTTCATTTTTATCTCCTTAATATAGGGTAGGCAGTAGAAGAATGGAGTCAGACACGACTACCTACCCTTATTGAGCTATTTATTGAACGAAACCTGTGGCTTCAGTCAAACCTGTGAGCTTTACACTTCTCACATCTAATGGTGCCAGCAAGCCGTACTGCCAGAATGGAGCCTCAAGCATGTCCATAGACTGACCCGAACTATCATGGGCAATCTTAAAAATGCCACCATGACCAGCAAGTGGAGCGAGGAACTCAACATCCCCACCTACACGACCGTCTTTACCACCGATTGATGGGGGTACATACCTTGTAAGGTTGCCACTGCCCAGTTTAATACCATAAAGAGTCTTGTTAAGACACATAGGAGAGATGATCCATCGTAGGTCTTTACCATTAAAGCTGTAAGAAACCTCAGACCATCCACCAGCTACCTTCAAGTCTTTATTAGTACGATCATACACCATCCTGTTATTACCCAAGCCCGGCTGCTCTATATACTTCATAGTCACACCCATAGTGGTTAGAATAGTGTCAATTGTAGCCCCCGGATATGCGTCCAAGAAGGCACCAATATAACCATTCATAACATTATCTGTAAGTGGAGCATTGATTGCAGCCACTTTAGATTTAAACTGACTTTGGGAATCAAGATCAAGTGCCCCTGAACCAGCAGAGCCACCCATGATCTGACCGCTAGAAGCGATCCAGTCATTAAGGCCCCAAGTTCTCATTTCACGAGAAACTGTAGAACACTCACGTAATACAACGTGCATGTCATCCAGAACAACAAGGGCTCCACCAGTACCATATGTACCCATATCATAGGCAGCTACGGAAGCAACTGTAATGGTTCCACCAAGATAGTCAACATCTGCGACTACAAGTGGATCATAAGCTGCGGTAGCTGTACGATAATTAAGTACATCTGTACCATCAGTAGCAGTACCATAAGTAGGTACACCACCGTTATCAATTACAAAATCAACCATCATGCCGATACGGAAGAATGCAGTACGACCAGTACCACTCTTAACCGTAAATTTAACATAACCGGAACCATCGTTAGCAACATCAGCATTGTCAACCTGAGCCAGTGAATTGTTGGCACTCATAAAGAAACTCTGAGCCTCCGTCAATGCACGCATCATACCAACACCCTTTACTTCTCTAGCAACCTGTCCGATCTGGGATGCACTAAGCTGGTCGCCCTGTTGCCATGTGATCGGAAGCCCAAAGTTACCAGTGGCCTTCTGCAACGTCAATGTCCGTTTAATACTTCCAACATGAGGGGTACCCACAGGATTTGGGAATGGAGACAAATCCAGAGTATCAGTTGCATCTACAAACTGAGACTGTGGAAAATTTGTATTAGTCGCCATAGCTACACCAGCGGGATTAGCACTCTTCATCAGACCAGCAAGACCAGTCTCAAATAAGTGCAAGACTTTCCATTGTCTACCAATATCATCCTTTTTTACGCCAATAGAACTCTGGCGAACAAACTTGTATATAGGGGCGATCTGTGGAAGTGACTCGTGAATAACCGAAGGCAATTCCTCTCTCACCAAATTATCAAGTACTTCAATAGCATTAGCCATTTTACTTCTCCTTAAAATCTAATTAACTATATTTTTACGTATAGCTCCTAACAATAATCTTTTGAAATCACCATCAGATTAGATTCCCTGTGGGAGTTACCAATCCTATCTACTTTAAGCTTTCTTATAATTTGATTTATATTGTTTTTGTAGATGTCTTTCTACTACATTATCAATATAATCAGGATCATCAGAATTTACCCTTTCGATGGGCTTATCAGCTATGATCTTGGCTGAGCTTTCTGGCGTTGGCCCAAACCCCACTACAGGTATTTGAGTAATCGCTTTTGCGGGTGTGCCGAGCATATCGACCTGATGTCTTATTCCTTGCAAGACACTTTGGATCATCTCGTCACTAAACGGCTCATTCGCCAATATCCTTCGCTGAACTTCACTTTTTGTCATGTCACAGAGCGTACTTCTTACTTTAGTTCTATCAGCATCAGTCTTACTATCTATTAGTTTAGCAAGTATTTCATCTTTGTCAACACTTTTCTCAACTTTATTATAGATTTCTTCCCTTACTTTTTTAAAATTTGCTTCTTTAGCAGCAGTAAGTATCGCTTTTGTGTCATCATCAAGGTTTTCCATTGTAACTTTTTTATTGACATCTACAATATTTTTATCTTCTTTTGCCACTTTAGTAACTCCTTTAGATTTAATTGTTTCCTCATAATTAGGTATATCTTCCTCTGAGTAACCCGCACTTCTGAACAACCGGAGAAACTGATCTTTACTAACACCGTCTTTTGAGTCTTTAATCTCATTAATCAGTGCAAGAAAATTAGCTCCTTGTTCAGCATTCTTACGTATTTGAGCAGCTTCATCAAATCGGGCATCGGCCCCTGCGGATTTGGATGCTGCTGCCTGCAACTCCTCAAGAGTCATAGATACAGTTTTACCATCCACTGTAACATCATATGTGGTTCCCACTTCTTCTGCTTCTTTGGCTTCTTTGGCAGCTAATGCATCTGCTGCTGCCTTTTCCTCTGCTGCTTTTTCTTCTACTTCAAGTTCTTCGGCTGTCTTTGGCATGTTTAACTCCTTAATCTATTGGGCTCAATTTGCCCACAATATCTATTTCTAGTAAGACTAAATACTTCTTACCACTGATTTCTGTCTCTATGCCAGCAAAGGGCATAAACAACACTGTATCACCAACCTGTATAAGCTTACTACAGTCCGGGCCTTTAGTGATTACAACCCCTTCATCCTTATCACCCCGCTGAGCCTGCTCAGGGAGAACGATCCCCCCAGCCGTTACCTCTTCTGCTTCCTTTCTCTCGATCAATAGCCTAGTTCCAAAAGGCATAAATTTCTTATTCATTCCCATGTCTGACTCCTTTAATATTATTGAAATTCAGGTGGTATAGCACCACCAGCTTGTTCTAGTGCTTTATTATCCAAATCCTGCTCCATTGCTGCATCCTCTGGTTGAGGCAACCCCTCAGGGAGAATCCCCAAACCTAACTCATGTTCAGCAAAATGTAATTCAAACTTCTCACGCACCTCTGGAGAAGCTAAATAGTACTCTGGCCTAGCCATAAAGGGCTGCAAAACCCTCATATGTATCTCGTGAATATCCCGATCACTAACAATAATCTGACCCGGTTTTTGACCATCACCAAACAGCATTATATTTTCCAACACTGCCCGCCTATAGTTTTGCCACTCAGCCTCATTACCAACAGGAAGTTCTATACCCTTCTTACGGATAGTTGTACGGTACTCAAATAAGTCTATAGTCTGATTAGCTAGTGCTTCTTTTAATTCCATCTTTTCCTGCTCTTTACTCTTAGGTAGTGTAGCCTTTATGCCTATCTCTACTTCATCAGGATGAGGAATATTATTATCTTCAAGCTTCATTGTGCCTGAAGTAGGATCAAGAGAGATGCCTGCCAGAGTATCATCTAACATAGTAACACTGACCAGTTTCTCCTTGGGCCATCTGATAGCTGCAATCCCTAGCATAACCCTGTAGCAATTACTGACTGCAATAGATAAACCAACTGCGGTACTTGTTAAAGGTGTATTAGACACCTCAAAAAGGAAGCCCAATGCTTTTGAATTATCTACTCTACCGGGAGCGTCACCCCCCATCAATGCTGTAGGCTGGTTAGCAATTTTATCAGTAAGCTCAGAAACCACCTTAACAGTGTTTACTGGGCCTGTCCCAGCATTTACAGGTTTAAGTTGATATGGCTTAATTTCTGGGCTCATGTAATCAGGCTCATACCTGACTCTCTTTATCCCATCATCACTACGGAATATCTCAGAAGGTACACCTGAAGAAGCAGGTTCAACCAAAAGACCATAAGCATCTATGTCTTGTACATTCTGTAAAAGCCTACCAAGAGTAAATTCCATCTCTTGATTTAATGGGAGCAGTGTACTCACAAAGCTTCTACCCCAGAACCCACCAGTTTTAATGTCTCTAACAATTTGCAAGGGAACATACAACTTTGCATCATCATAATTTTTATGGAAAAGGTGCTTCCCTCCTGCAAAGATATAATAATCACGAAGGTATCCTGCACTGTTCCAGAGATATGTTTCTACAAACTCAACTATGTCATGTGTAGTCTCATCTTTTTTACCTTTGTTCCCACTAACAGCAGCTACATTGAACCCCATAACTGGTGAAGCAGCAGGAGTTGCTCCTAACAAGGTACCCCCTTGTGTTTCACCCGCTTTAGCAGGTTTTTCAGCCTTAGGGTAAACAACACGCTCCATTTCATTGTATACTTTAGCACCCTTGCCGGGAGTAATATCCAAACTCTGAATCCACTCTAAAGGCACAGACCTGTGACGGATCAATCCACGCACATCATTATCCTCAACAGGATTAGGAGGAATAGGTAATATCTCCCATGGTGGAACCACGTCTATACCCATGTCATCCCCTTCAGCCCACACAGCCAAGCCAAGACAACCATACTTGGTTAGCTTAGGAGCCACATCTAATTGCAAGTCTTCCACCTTAGAAGCTGGAAATGCAAAATCAAGAGCAACTTGGGCAATAGAGGCATTTCTGAGAGAATCCAACCCAATACTCCGTTTAACTACACGAGGAGCTAAGTTGATTTGTAAAAGTCTACCAATCTGTGACTGGAACTTAGCTGTTATGTCATCATATCTAAAGCTAAGTAGCCCCTCTGAATCAACATAACTAACATCCAATGTACCCGTACTATAGTTTACATTCTCAAAGTTTCGAGCCCCTTGAAGGTAATAATGGATAAACCACCAATTAATTTCAGGAACGTGCCGAAATCGTTTGCCATCCAAAAGAAGCTTTTTCATTACAAGCTCTAACTGAACCTCATTTTTTGGTAAGACTACTTCATATTGCATTATTATACCCCTGTACTTACTCTAAGTCCTGTGGCTGGTTTTTGTTTAAATACACTTTCACCCTCCAGTGGTTCCGGTCTTGTTGCTTCTCGTAGAAGGGCTGGGCCTAATCCGGGTTTGTCACCTTGTCCTGCCTTAAATGCCATCACCATTTTAGCATTACCACCTAGCTCTTTCATTGCATATTCTGACATTTTACACAACCTATTGATTGTACTCCGAACTATCCCAAGTCCAATTAAAAGTGCAACCATTGTCAATACATTACCTAAATCTAGGTTTTCTATCATATCTTCTTCTCCTAACATCATAGACTTTCTTTTTTCTTCTATGTAATTTACTATTATACTGTCTATCAGCACACTTGTCAAGTGCATTTAATATTTCTGGGGTTAAATCACAGGCATTGTAACCACTAAGGATTGGAATGCCCCCTACATTTACTTCACCTTTTGCAATTTTTTCAGCCACTGTAGACTCTGTACGCTCTTGTCTTGTTTTAATCCCCTTGTTATGGATAACATAATGACCCATTGCTACAGAGTCAATTGCATCATCATGCTGCAACATAATAAGATCATAAGTAAAATCTCTTGTCTGTAGGAATAAAATACTGAAAGGCCATTTGTCTTCCAGATGGAATGGGTATTTAATTTTACCACGGTCAAATCTCCACTCCAAGGAAGAGATACGATCAGCTTTCCCCTTAGGCCCTCTTACATTATGATAATCTACTGGGATTACTTTAGGTGTCCACCCACTAGCCTCACCATGTTCTTTTAAGAAAGTATCCGCAGCCTCTACTATTTCTTTCTGCTTACTAATAGACTCAATACCTACAACCTTGGGCCTCCATTTAAGACCTAGTTTATATAACTCCATCATTACTTGTACTTCTTTGGCTCTGCCAACCCATAAGTCCAATACCCACATACAGTTATTTGCATCAAAACCCAGCACTGCAAGGGAATTGTAATCACTGTATCGAGAGATGCTTTTAGCTGGATCATAGGTTAAGATAATAAACAACTTCTTAACTAACTCACTCAGCGGTTCTTCCTTCTTAGTCCATTTCCTAGTCTCTTTATCATACTTATGGCAAGTTACTATAGCTTTAGAAGTATAAGGGTCTTCACCATCAAAGTCTGTAATAGTGTAACCACACTTCTCCTCCCCTAGCTTTAGAACCCTATCACCCTCACTGATAGGAGTATTCAAATATTCAGAGGAATAAGCACCTTCACCAATCTCTGCTCTACGAATATCCAAAGCTTCCTTGCTCCATTTACCATCCCATAAAACTGTAGTCTTTGTTGAGTCATGTGGATCAGTCTTCTCTGCCATCAATACTTTTCTGTTCCAGAATTGGAATCGAGGATCATCCCCATGACATGCATGGTATAAAAAGGATCGCCTACCAATCATGGTTCCGACCCAGAAAATAGAGGATTCCTTCTCTAACATAGGAATAACCTGTTTAAACAGGTATACTTCAAACTTCTCCCTAAGAGTAATGGCGGAGTTCTCACCTTCAGGATCAAACTCAGGATCATCAAGGATAAACAAGTCCGGGCGGGCACCCCTCTTCTTACCCATAATACTGTAACCATTTAATACAGAACCATTTAACAGACTCAGTTGATGCCTATTCCATATCTTTGTGCCTCGTGGGGGTTTCATCCTACCAAAGTCTGCTATTATAAATTCATTCTCATTAAACTGTTTCATAAGCAGATCAAATCGTTCTTCAATCTGCCGATCCGTAGCCAAGGATAAAACTATCCTAATATAAGGAACAGTAAGAAGAAGAAACAAAGGAAGCTCTAGCCCAATTATCCAAGATTTTGCTGTACCACGAGGGGCAGCAAGTAAGTTTCTATTGTACTGGCCTGCATCATAAATAGCTTCATAGTGAAAATCAGGAGATGGACAATAGTTATGATAAAAGAAACCCGGCTGGGTAGGTCTAAGATACAAGTTTCTAAATAAATCCCAAGCCTGCACCACCTCCATTGGAGTATTCTGTCTACTCACAGTAGCAATTCGTGCTTGCCGTTGACCCTCAGCCGTCAAATCCCCATAATCCTTTGGTAAAGGGTAGAAGGGATTTGATGGGTCAAGTGTCCTACATAGGCTAGGATGTACGTCTTGATTATCCATAAGTCCTTACGGAAGAATGAGTTTAGGTTTTTCTGGAACTACGATTGGATGATCTTCTTGTTCCTTACGCAAGTGAGCCTCATATATAATCTGAGGCATATCCAGCATAACAAGTGTAGCTGTCATGCCAATTACCACCTGAGCAGACCAGCGGATATTCCAGATACTATCATTAAGCATGAGGAATAAGCTATTTAGCAATGCCTCAATGTAACCGGGAGCCTGTATCTTAGCATGCATGAGAGGTATAGGATCACAACCCCACGTTGTATAGTTAGGGAATATCTCAGGCACTCTTTCACAGAGAGCTTTCATTACCATTGAGATAGCACCGGGCTGAGCAGAATAGTCTCTAATATCCTGAGCTAATTTAACTACCCTTGCTGTATCCTCGTCCACCTTTTGCGAGTCCACCGAGGCTGGAACCACTGATGGGAGGCCTGTTGAGGACTGTAGGGATTCCCACTCTTTGTCCTCTGCTGCTATCTCCTCCGCTGTCATTGGTATCGCTTCCGTCACTTCCATACTTTTCCCCACTGGCTCCGCTACTTTGTTCTCTGCCATGTTTTCCATCGCCCCTTGCACTGGTACCTTCTTCACCTTCTGGGCCACTGTCTCCAACCCCTGCTCCACTTGGGCTGCTGCTTCCTGCTCCAACTCCGCTGCTAATGCTTTGATGTTGTCCGGGATCGTGTTCTTCTTTGCATTCGCCATTATCCGCTGAGTTGTGGCTTCTGCCGTTACTGGATTCAACGCTTGAAATTCTGCGATCAGTGGATTCTGTTCTTTCTGATTGTCTTCCATCTTTTTCTCCATTATTATCATTTAACATTTCAATTAATTTAGTGGTAGATAGTGTTGTATGCCCCCCACCTAGGCCATCTGGCAAGGATTTAGTGGCTGTAACTACCAGCCCTGCATTCCTTATTATTTCAAGTCTAATACTCCTAAGCTGCTTTAGGGCTGCTAAACGAGTACTTTCTTTTTCTGACTCACGAGATAGTATAATAAGCTCCCTAATCTCCTCTGCTGGGGTGTAGGCAGCATCTTCATATGCCTTAATCAAGGTACTTAAACTCTCATAATCCATTATTTTCTTTATAGCATCCTGCGTAATTATTTCATTTTTCTTACCCCCAGTAAGCATTATTTCTTAGCCCATCTACTAGCTTTTAATAGGCTAGTATAGTTAGTTATAGCTGCTGGCTTAGGACTCTTACTACTCATTGCCAAAAACTCAGCAACAAAAACGGGGTCTCCCATTTTTTCTACATCAGCATCAGTAAGCTCAATTCTTACATCACCAAGCTTCTTATTCTTATGTCGATCCTTATTTTTGTAGTCAGAACCCGGAGATGCAAACCCCATCCCATTATGACGAGTTAAATAATAAATTGCTTTCTCCAATGCATAGAAATTAAAATAAGCCTCTTTCCCAATATGCAACATGGGAACCCTAACTGCTCGTAACAGCCGAAAAGCAGCTTGTCTGGTAACGCCCCACCTCTCTTCTAGGGTTCCCACTTTTGCAAGAAGATTAGAGTTTCCTAGCATCTCAGCCCTAGCCATTATTCACCTACCTTTTCTAAGTATTTAATAGCCTTCAATAACAAGGGCTTAGTATCCCCAAAACGACCCAGCCCCCTATTACAAGGAAAGCACAATAAACCCCTAATTTGCCCTGTAACATGGTTATGGTCTACATGTAGAGCTTTTTTAAATTCATCTTGATGTCTGCCACATATAGCACAACAACCTCGTTGTGCTTCAAACATATAAGCATAATCTTCAAAATCTATGCCAAAAGCTCTTTTCAATTTCTTCTCTGCAATCTCTCGGCTATGTACTAACCGGTATTTCTTTTGCCTTATTGCATACTCTTCCTTGTGTGAATGGTAGTATTTCTTTTGAGAAATCTTCAACTTCTCAGGATGTTCTTTTAACCATGCGTTACCCATTATAGGCTCCACCATTTTAAGAACACAACAAGAGAAAGCAAACTCATTATACCTAAACCCACCCATGCTTCAACACTCATTACTCAACCCCCCAAAAGGCTTTAAGTTCAGCCCGATCCTCGTCAGGGGTATTTCGTTTAAATGTTTCTATCTGTTCCACTTTTTCTTCTTTCTTAAAAGTTTCTGCCAAGAACTCTTTAAATTCTTCATTCATACTCTTATTATACATGGTTCTGAGGGGTTTGTCAAGGGGTTTCTGGGAAAAGTGGAAAAAAAGAATGTAGCCTCAGGGCACCAAAAATGCACTTCTAGCCATTCTAGCCATAACTTTTAGAAACTATTTTATTTTTTCCTTGACTTTCTTTATCAAATATGGTAGATTAAAACAATGAAGATTAATAAATGAGATTGGAGTTGGCGTGAACGAAGAGGAATTTATAAATCAGGAGCCAGTTTATCCCCTTACTGATCTGGGTAATGGGTTAAGATTTGCCCACTATTACCGGGATATGGTAAAGTATAATATAGATACTGGGAAATGGCTCCACTATATCAAATTGAAGGGTATATGGTCTGCTGACAAAGGTGAAACCAAAGCTCGGATCATGGCTAAGAATCTGCTACTCAACATGTATGAGAAAGAGAAGCATAAATACAGTGATGAGTATTTGGATGCCCTTAGAACTTTCACCAAGAAATCTCAAGCCTCCCCTCTCATATCCAACATGATTAAGGAAGGGGGCCAAGATATGCACACAGCTATGGGAGAGTCTGAATTTGACAAAGACCCTTGGCTGTTGAACTGCTTAAATGGCATTGTTGATCTGAAAACTGGAGACTTGAAGAAACACAGTCCTGAACACTTCCTAACCAAAGTTGTCCCAGCAAATTACAAACCGGGAACCACGGATAGCAAAATGGAAAAATTCCTACTTGATTGCTGTGATAATAATCTTCAGAAGCTCAACTACCTACAGAAGGCTGTAGGGTATTCATTAACCGGCAGCACAGAAGAGGAAGTATTCTTTCTACTCATTGGACTGGCTCAGACAGGAAAATCAACCTTTACCGCTGCGATAAAAGCATTATTTGGGGATTATGGAATAGTAGCCGATTTCAGATCATTTCTCAATAAAGGAGCCGGGGATTCAAACTCAAAGTGTGAAATAGCAATGACAGTTGGTAAAAGGCTAGTATTGAGTCAGGAGGTTGATGAGGGGAAGAAGCTAGCTCAGGGATTAGTCAAATCATTAACTGGGGGAGATACAATTAGTGCTAGACATTTATACCGGGCACCTTTCAACTTTGTTCCTCAGTTCAAGATGTGGCTTATCGCTAACCATGCACCGAGAGTATCAGATCGGGATGATGCCATGTGGAGAAGGATAAGATATGTAGCATTCAAGCACGTGGTTCCAGAGGATGAACGGGATAACAGTCTCAAGAAGTACTTGTCCAATATGGGCTTATGTGGGGATGCTTGGCTGGCATGGGCTGTCGAGGGTTGTTTGAAGTGGCAGCGGGAAGGGTTGCAGACTCCCCAGTGCGTATTGGATGAGACCAAAGGATATAAGGCTGCTCAGAACCCAATCAGTGACTTTATCTCAGAGAGGCTTGAGATCGGTCAGGGCAGTGATAAGACTCCAGTAGCTCAGGTTTGGTTTACATATGTTGACTGGTGTAAGAAGAATAAAACGAGATTTCCACTGGGTAAGCGGAGTTTCAATGAGAGGCTTGAAGCTCTGGGTGCAGTGAGGAAGCAAACGGTTTATAATAAGAAGAATTTGCTATGCTGGCATGGTGTAGCTATGAAAAGGACAGGTGCATAATGTTTAGAAGATACAAACTAATATTAAAAAACCAAAGAGCAATAATGAGGGCACTTGTATGGGTACTTAAAGATAAAGGTAAACCAATGCCAAGTACTGTTGTGGGTAATTTATTAGATGGTATGTTAGAAATTGACAAGGAGCTATAATGAAGCGATTTAGAACAGTATTCTATAAGTCTAAAATTGGTGATGGTAAAGTACTAGACAACCTTATTAGTATTAGCACAGGACTATTACATTGTTGGAGACTGTTTAATAAAAAACAAAGAGAAGTCCTATTAAATAATTTTTCGCATGAAGAAATTTGGACTCCTGATGAGAAGGGGCTTTTTGAGATTGTGGGTAGTACAGATGATGGTATCCCAGCTACGGCTTATAGGGGAACTATGTATACCTCAACAATGGGTCAAGCTGCCCGTGGTAAAAACAATGTGGGTGATGGCACATGTAAGCGTGATGCTGACCTAGTGTTAAAACACCCGGATCGTTGGTGCTTTGTAGAGTGGGAAGTGGATGATCTTTCTTGGTATGCAATGGTTGCTTATCTTGAGCAGGAGGTTCGGAGGAATAAGGGTTATGGGTTGGGCCCAAAGAAGAACATCTGCTCAGAGATCGGTCATAATGCAAATGTAATGGCTGGAACACTCAAGGGAAAATTCAAAGTAGTAACACCTTTGTATGATGCA
>Ga0114923_10000710_pt1 | contig 24623 bp, 48 predicted proteins | sample SumtaG_FD_89578 | JGI IMG/M metagenome (GOLD analysis project Ga0114923, IMG submission 89578) | Deep subsurface microbial communities from Indian Ocean to uncover new lineages of life (NeLLi) - Sumatra_00157 metaG | ecosystem: Environmental > Aquatic > Marine > Oceanic > Sediment | place: near...
CCACGGCCATCGAACCGGGCGCCCGGTTCGGCCACGGCCATCGGAAGAGAATCGTCAAGATCGACAGAATCAGTCTCATTGATACAACACTCACTGTCTATTCATTCAGTATAACCGATCCGCGCGAGTAGGGACCACCGGGCGCACGGGCGCACAGTTCCACCGGGCAACCGCGGGCGCACGGCCACGGGGCGACCGGACGGCCACCGGACGGCCACCGGACGGCCACGGGCGACCGGACGGCCACCGGACCGAACCACGGCCGACACTAGCAACCGCTAGCAACCGCTAGCAACCGTTACAACCATTACAACCGCTACGCTGCTTTCAATCGTCGACAATGGCAGATTTGTGTCCACTCGCCGTAACAAATGCCCCACCACTCACGACCGTCAGGACCCGTAAACCAGACAGTTTCCCGAGTACCGGCAAAATTATGGTAGCCGGGACGACGTGCCTTAACCGGAAACTTCAGCGTACCCGGCCAATTCGTTACAGTCCAGCGATCCGACTTCTTCGTCAGATACAGAACAATCCGACCCTTGTCCGTCATTTCGGCAACATCGCGTTTACCGCAACAATCGTAGCAAACCTTCTTCTCGTCACCATCGACACGAACGTTAGCATAGCCAACGCCGCCACAATCGTTCGGATTGACGTGGACCTTGTGTTCGCCACAATCCGCACAAGTGAACTCATGCTTCGTCATCGTTAAGACCCTCACTTTCAGGACAACTGATTAGACACTCTGCGCCACCGGTTCGGACTCTACGCATTGTAGAGGCCGGACCGGTCACGCGGATTGCTCCACGTAACCAGCGGGTAACAGTTGTAACGATCTACACCGTAGCGCGAACCGCGTGGACGGTCCGATCTGGACCGCCTACGCGGGCCGCGCGGCGTGAGCCGCGCCTCCCGGTAGTGAGGGTCAGTCACTCTGTATCGTTTGCTTCGGGTTCGATGACTGTGTAGAATGCGCCGATATGTCCGGATGCGCGGAGTGTAGTGACGCGCTCGTTAGCTTCATCCTTGTCGTAATAGACCTCACGACGCTCACCATAATCATTCCAGGAAACTTCGTAACGAGCGGCCCATTTGCCATAGTCGTCAAAGTCGGCTTCCTTGACAACGTCGTCCACATCGATGTACATGTCAGGACCGTATCCTTCGCAATACCAGTAAGTATCGGCCTTTTCGGCACACTCGTAAAAGAACGACCGAAGCTCAGGATCGTCAGGCCAGGAAAAGTCGATACAACCATCGTGTTCCTTCTCAAGCGCACGAATGAAATCATCCCTAACCCACGATTCCCACGCCTCATCAGTCTTTTCGGCCTCAAGCTCAGAGAGTGCATCTTCGTCAATGACGGGGTAATCCCCAAGACCCTCGATCGCCTCACAAAGCTCATCGAACACGTCATCGTCACAAGTGAGCAGACCGGTCAGGCCGATAGCAACGGCAAAGGTGTTGTGACCACCGTAGACCGTATGAACCCACTCATTCTCCCCAAAGGTATCTTCGATACACTTGGCATTGGCAGCCTCAACCGTGGAACCGGAGTAATCCGAACCGCTGGCATAGGGCACATAGAAGTACAAATCACCCGTTATCGTACTGTCGTCCCAGATGGTGGAAAGGTAAGCTTCCGCAGATTCAGGCCAATCGTCATCTTTGAAGTCGCCGTAAGAAGCGGAACCATCGGCGCGGTGGGCATAACCCCACGGCCGCAATCCCGCGTGACAATGGAATGGATCAACCGGTTCATAACTTTCATAGCGAAGAGGCTGGACGTTCGGAAGATTCTGAATGCGCTGGATGCGCTGTTCTTCCCGGATATTCCACTTGATCCCAACATGCCAATAGGGCATGCGATCGGGATAATCGAACTCTTTGCCACATTCGGCACAATCCATACCGAACGTAACATCGGAAATGTCGTTGCCACACTCCGGACACTTCTTATCCGGATAATCGTCAAGGGCGGTACAGCCGGCCTCATCGAGCGCGGTGACACAATCGTCGGTACGCCCAAAATCCTCATGAATGCGCTGTTCGACAGAAGCGTCAAAATCGATAGGGCACGACTGAGCCATCTGTTCCATACAATCCTCAAGCGCCGCAGCTTCGGTGTCACCGATACCATACGCACAATCGGTGTACTCCCGATCACACGCAACACCGTAACCACCGAAATAATCGGGGTAATGCACCCCAAGAGGCTCAACCGTGAAGTCCCCTAAAGTCGGTCTCACCTTACTCTCTGTTGCAGTCGTCATAGTTCATTCTCCCGTTACAAGTGATAGAAACGTTACAACCAGAATCGGGACCCCTCCCGATTCTTACAGCCACTCCGCAAGGTCGCCGCTCCGGCAATCGAAAATACTGATCGATGTGTCAAACTTGTCGCAACCCAACCAAGCCTCAACAGCGTCACCGTACACAAGATACGGATTACCGTTACGACGGCACTCATCCCCTTCAAGCGTCACGATCGAACTGGCCCTTGCAACCCCTCCGGGTTGGGCGACCATCACAATCTGCAAATCCTCTTCGCAGTCTGGATCGACCGCTACCATGATGAGAACTTTCACAATCATCACCACCTTTCCGACCCGCTCAACGGATCAAATCGCCCACTTGCTTAGAAAGGGTAAGAAACACACAATGCCTCTTATCCGGACAATCACGCTTGGCGGCAGTCTGGGCACGACGCATCGAACGCGCAGAACCCTTACGAATCACACGATAGATGCGACCCGCAACATGCTCACAGAGCGCATAACCAGTACAAGCCCGAATCATCGTCACAACCTCCCTAGGTCATACAATCCCGAAAGCCTTACCCCACGCCATAGCCCCTTTTTGCTCTGTTACCGGCAGGACCGATTCGGCCTGCTTGACCAGCGCATCCAGCGAATCCCGCAAGACCCGTTCCGCCCGTAGCCGCGCGTCACGATCAGGATAATCGCCACATCGCTCCCGAAGATGATAGACGGCGCCAATGTCAAAATCGGCAGTGCAGGGCATACAGGAATGAGGGCGATAAGCGACAAAATCGAAACACAACATACGCCACACGTAATTGGCACACGCCTTGAAAAGTGCCTCATCCCCGTCACCGTGAAAATCGATACGACCGAACGGTTTGCTAGCACGCAAACATCCGGTACGACTGTTGCGAGCGGCCCAGATCATACGACCGCTCTTTTCGTCACAAATGTCACGCATCGCCTCAAACGGTAGTTTCGGCATGATCGACATAATTGGCCCCTTACAATCGTGTGCTCGGATTATCCCTACAAAGCAACTCACCGGTGTCATCGTTGCTTTGCCCAAAATCGCTAGCATAGTCACGAATGAACTCTTCGGCATAATCAACAGCTTCGGTGTCACCACGCGCAATCGCGCTAGCCACAAAATCCTGCGCTTCCTGCAAATTCGCTCCAGCCAGCAGATTCCGCACATTCGACCTAAGCTGTCTATTCAGCAGCATAACCTAATTCCCTTGTGTCTCGCGTTGTGTCTCCCCGCTACACAAGCCTACCACGCGCCACGCAATTGTCAACCGGAAGCGTACATATTCGGCCGAATTCCGGCCGAATCCCAGAATCGGTATCGGTGCAACCGATACCCGTTCCGCGTTCCCCGTTCCGCGCGGGTGAGCCCCACCGAACCGAACCGGGCGCATGGCCACGGCCATCGGCGCACGGCCATCGGAAGCCCCACCGGGCCACGGGCGCGGCCTACTCGAAATACAGACAACCATCCTCATCGACCCAAATGTGCAATTCGCCATAGGCGTCACAAGCTTTGGAAAGACGCTCACCCTTCTCTTCCTCATAATCGCCATCCCAGAACCCTGCGCCATGGCCGTTACGAGTCAACCAGAAATCATGACCAGTATGTTCGTCATCTTCGCCACAGAGGTCATCACCGTTTTCTTCCTGAAACTTGGCACAATCGGCGACGGCGGCACGAATGGCCCCTTCGGTAAAATCCGTATAATCGAAATCCTTGTCGTAATGGTCATCTTCGGAAATACCGTGCAAGGGATGATCTTCCGGAACATCCATACAACCGCCAACAAGCATGTCTTCAACCACAGGCAGCAGAACCGCGCTAGCCCACAAAGCCGTTTCAAGGTACTGAGCGGTAAAATCGTCACATTTGATACCGTACACTTCAATCGTCATAGCCCTAATCTCCCTTTGATTCGTTGCAATCAGACAGACGGATTTGGTTCTAGCGCATCCCGCAGTTCCGCCAAACTCTGATCGAGCCGTGCAAGCCGCACAACCAACTGATCTCGGAATTTCCGATCTTTCGGCTTATTCGCGCAATCTATTTCAATCTCGACTTGCGGCATAAAGTCCAAAAGCATCACATACAGTCTCTTCGCCGCAATTGGATTCTTCAGTTTCTTCGGTTTCATCGTTTCGACCCTCACTATTAAAATAATCGAACCACGGCCACAGAACCAGCAACCACGTCAGAATCGTTACGGCCCCGATAACCACCAGCGCGCCAAAACCGGCCTCAAAGACCCTAGCACACGCATAACCGGCAGCAATCGTCAAAATCATCTCAAGTAGGCCAAACTGATACTTGGGTGCGGAATTGCAATGCCAAGCCGGATAATTGGAACGAGGGTTCCAAGCGCACTTTCTGCACTCACCCTCACTACAGGAAGGATGCTTACAATCCTTCGGTTTCTTACAAGTGGTAGCCATGGCACAACCCTCACACTGCTTGCATCCGGGTAAACCGACGCTTTCGGCATATTCGGAACAGAACGGCCAAGTCCCCTACATCCCCTACAACACATACAGCCGTCCACCATGCGGGCGAGCAGTACAATCGGGTGCAACTCGCAGCATCCTCAATAGCGATCTGACCCAACTCTCCAAGAGTACCGGCACAATCGCCAGGGACCTCAACGTCGTAATAATCGTACTTGTAGCGCTTCATCGCGCGACCGTCCTTCCCGTCAGTTTCGCTATAATCTGACGCGCCTCTTCCTTAGTGGGTGGGCCCATGATGAGCGCCCCTACATCCGACATTTTCAGAGTTTTCCGTGCAATCCGCAACTGATGCCTTTCCGGCACAGACAGTTTTCTCATCAGAACCCTCACTTTCCCTTCGACCGATACCAAGCGGTGCAATCCCTACCGCGGAAACCACTCTTGCGATAGACACGACCGCCAAAGTCGGCAAACTCCGGAAGCTTGCGCCAAGCCGCATAAGCCAACTTGTCGCTGTAGACTGCAAGATTCACAATAACTTCCCATTTGTCAACACCGCCAAGATAGGTCGGACCCGATATGACCCGCACCGGCAACTCGATCCCTCCAACCCGCTCCATCGGCAAAACCGCGTCATCCGGCAGAAAGTATCCGGCATCGACCCGCGCCTGCATAATCGCCAAAGACGCCTCTTTCGATGTAACCGCTCCAAACCCACCACCGCAACCGTTACCGGTATAGCGGTAACAACCGTCAGACTCGTGTAGGATCGCATAATGCGCACCGCCACGCGAAATCCACATAGCCACTGCAACCATGACAATCCTCCCTTTCCGTAGAACCGGTGGTGCCGATTGTGGGAACCGCAGAGGTTACCCGGGGCGGGTTCTATAGGACCCGCACGCCCGTCATAATCGCTGCGATCGTTCAGCGACCTGTACTCGGTACGGCCCCTACAATCGGCACGACCCTCAAAACTGGCGTCACACTTTTGACCGATCCACATTGCACGCGCTGTACCACGTGGCCCAATTGAACCGATCGTTACATTCGGCACAAACCACGCCGATCAACTGAGCGGTATGAATCCGATCACCCTCATCATTGATACCAGCGATAGCTTCGGCCAACGCCCTAAAATGCTTGCGACTCATATCACCCTCCTAACAGGAACGACCGGATCGAGCGTCGTAACCATACGACCACGCGATAAATGCTACAATCCGATCAATGAAAACAAACCAACCCACTCCCAGAACCAGCAAAACCGCTTCCATCGGTACATCCTCCCTTAGGCCAGATAACCGACAAACTCGTAACGACCGGTCTCAGTCCGATACCAGGAAATAACAGCCCAACAGACACGATGCCCAAATTCGTTGTGAACCTCAATCGTCTTGCGACCCTTGTCACCGTGAAAATCGTCAAGATCGTGACGATCCAAGCAAAGGTCAAAGGTCTGCAATTCGCCGTCAAACGCATTAACCGCATGACCCTTAGTGCTGTAATAACAGCCCTGATCGTTACCAGTGGAGCGACCGGAAAAAGCCTCTCGAACCGGATGACGCGCCTTGATCGTTTCAGCCATGATGACCCTCACTGTCCGCACGGCCGGAATCCCCGGCGCGCATAGAGTTTCCGAAGTGACCGGCGTATCCGGTTCCGCTCGACTTTCTCCCGATCCGGAGAAACCACTGCCCGCAGAACCCGTAAAACCCGTTTGATCGTTCTCATCGGAGCAACCCTTAGTACGTTCGGGGCGAAACCACTTGTGTCTGAACGTAGGCCGCAACAATCACGCCAACCAGAAAAAGGATAAGAATCGTCATAACTGTGTCCCCTTGCGTTGCGTTGTGTTTGTTTTCCCTTGTCTATTGGAAGCTTACCACGTTCCCCGCTCTTGTCAAATTGACAAGGCGGAAAACGGCCGATTTTCTCCAGATTATTCGACGCCAGCTTGAATAATCCGGACAATCGGTACAGAGCGAGTCTGATTGCCGTTTGGCGCGGGTGGAGCCCGTTCGGGCCACGGCCCTCGGGCGAGAAACGGCCACCGGGCCACGGCCACCGGGCCACGGCCACCGGGCCACGGCCACCGGGAGCCCGTCCGGGCCACCGGGCGCCCGTCCGGGAGCCCCACCGAACCAAACGGCCACCGGGAGCCCCACCGGGCCGGACGGCCACCGGGCGCAAATAGAAAGGGGCGCACGGCCACCGGGCGCAAATAGAAAGGGAGCGCACGGCCACCGAAACGGGCCGCGCGCCCGGGCGGAGAGACTCCGAGCCTAATTACCCGGATAACTCCCCGAATTAGAACAACCAGGACCGAAGCAAGTCGGATAACCCGGATAACCCGGTTCCACCCCCAGTAGCCTCGGCAAGTGGCACAGTCAACACGACCAGTACAGCCAATAAGACCGCCACAGCCACTATGGTCACCGCAATCACTACAGCCACCACAGCGAGTTTCTTCAGAATCTTCCTCACAATCCACCCTCCCATTAGGAACAAAACAAGCGGTACAACCGTGGGAATCAGGACGACCCGGATTCCCGGGCCACAACCGGAGAAAGGGCGCGAGCGACACCACGCAATTGTTCCGCAACATCGGGAAGACCGGCATCTTCCGCATCATGGGCGCGATCGATAAGCGCCTCACAGGCGGTCTTCGCCAGTATAATCGGCTCATCCCCGCCCTCCGGGAGACTCGACAGAACCCCGCTCAGTAGCCCAAGCGGAAGAGTCATCGAATGCCCCTCATTCGCCAGAACCCGCACATCCGTCCGGGCCGCTTCAATCGCATCTTTCAGTGTGACCATCACAACTCTCCCTTTCGTTAGGACTCGAACCTGGTGTAGTATTCGTCATAAACGGTGCGCACGTCAAAGATCAAACGATCCCATTCTTCCTCAGAAAGCGAATCAGCGATACCGTACACCTGATCCTCATAAGCCTCACAGGCTGCCCACGCCAACACAGGATCGGCATAGTCGTCAAGATCAGGACGACCACTCATATCGGTATCTCCCCACCATCAACGTAATCGTCAAAGGCCGCATCACTGATACCATCCTCATCAGCGTCATCAACCGGAATAACCGCAGAATCGGGTAACGCCACAACGCGCCGAAACGCAACCCACAAATCCTGTTCACGCCGTGTAACCGTACTGATCGGTGTCATCAAACCGTTCGTTGTAGCCCTCATTAGAACCCTCACTTCCCCTTTGAATGGAACATCTGGACCAACTGTTGCAAGTCACCCAAGTCTGCCAGCCCTAACCGCCTGTTGAATCGGAGTGACCGGTAATAAGCGTACCACTGGCATTGCTCACTGGACCGATACAACCGTCGCTTTCGGCATACGTCGCCCGATCTGTGTCGTTTCTCTTGCATACTCAATTCTACGTTGCGCCCCCTGCTTGTCAACAGAAAGCGCGGCCTTTCCGCCGAATTATTCGGCGGCACGGTGGCATAACCAGTACCACTGCTGTCATCGATACAGGCGTCCCTTCGAGCGCCCGATAACCGATACAATGCGTACCGTCCAGCGCGGGTAACTCGGGCGGCCGGGCGCCGCACGCCGCAACAGGGCGCACCCGTCCAGCGCACGGGCACCATGGCCACGGGCGCACCCGTCCAGCGCACAGGCACCATGCCACGGGCGCAACAGGGCGCACGGGCACGGGCGCACAGGCGCACAGGCGCACGGCCACCGATCAACCACCGATCAACAGTAGGCGCAAGAGAATCAAGAGGAATCGACAGCGCTATTGCCCTTATGATCGGATCGATCCGCACGACCATGCGCTCACCCTACCAACGGGGCAAACACTCACCCGCGCTGGCGCTGTGATCAATTTGACCACACCCCATGTGTCATCAAATTGACGACACCCTAAGTGCGGTACTCCTGATTAAAGGGATTGGTGGGATGGTGAGAGATACAAGTTCAGCGCGGGTAAGCGCTTACGTGCGGTCTACAATGATTATTCGGATGGTGACGATTACCCCTCTGAGGTGGGGTGTTTATCTCGCGCGGTTAGCACTTTTAAGCCAATTTTGCGTATTTTCGGGCCGAAAACCCTCATTAGAGGGGGATCAATCGGACTCACCCCTATAAAGGGTGCGATCATTACGACTACACCACGCTTGTCGGCCAGGCCGGACGACCGGATCATCCAGGACAATCGTCACGTCAACGTCCCTCGACATAGACGTAACCTGTTATGGTTACACGAGATGCAACGATTGTATGATCCTCGTAGGTCAGCGGTAACTAGCACAACCAGCACGACCGGCGGGAGGGTCAAAATCGTTGCGACCCGACCTAATCCCCACCAACAGGGGGTGCAGGTGCTCCCCTCTCCGTGATCGCGGCGCCCAGGTACCTGTCGACGCGGTGAACGGGAGGGTTAAATCATGACCAAGGGCGGGCGAGCCCGCCGAAGTCGATCCACAAAGTGAAATGCGATTTTCCAGAAGAGGGAGGGTTTACGCAGAATGGGGTACGGAAATGAAACAGTGCAATACGAAAACCGGCAATTGTTGTCTATAATTTGGATTGATAGAATTCTACTAGTCGAGTTACTAGGCGATAATTGGTGATTTTCGTATTGCACTGTTTCATTTCGTACCTCATTCTGCGTAGAACCCGCGCTGAACAGGTATCTGGTATCCACCCACTGGAGTCATATCGCCCCGCCTTAGAGTGTTGAGTCAGCGTAAGATGGGTAGGTGGTCGAGGAGCCCAACCATCATGAATCGGGCCTTTTCAACCCCGTTCAAATAGTGGATAGCGATCGTTGGCCCGATCCGCGGCCCGATCCGCGGCCGGCGGAGGCCGGCGGAGGCCGGCGGAGGCCGTTCGGCCGCGGCCGGCGGCCGTTTGACGCGGTGATAACGCCGGCTCGGTCAATTGGAGCCTAGTTTGACGTTCCGCGCAGGTCCGCAGATTAGGGCCCACTATCGGGTGGTACGTAAGGGTCGTCGAATTTGTGTCCGAATTTGTGGCGGGTCACGGTCCCATTTGGCAATCAATTAGATGGAGGCGCCTTGACTTTCCCGAAAACTGTGCTAGGCTTGAGTAGTCAATCACACAGCTTTGGAACCAGAAAATGACCCGCTACGTCGTGTATTACCGCGTTTCGGACGTAAAACAGGGCCGCTCAGGGCTCGGACTTGAGGCCCAACGCGGCATGTTCGCCACTTTCCTCCTGGGGTGCTCGGGAGAGGTTGTGGGCGAGTACACCGAGGTGGAAACGGGCAAATCCCTGAGAAAGAGCCTCCGCCGGCCAGAATTGACGAAGGCGATGGATCACGCCCGCGCGGCCAAGGCGACCCTGGTAATTGCCAAGATCGACCGGCTTGCACGGAATGTGGCTTTCATCTCGGCCCTGATGGAGAGTGGCCAACCCTTCGTTTGTTGCGACATGCCCGAGGCCGACAACTTTACGATCCACATCCTGGCGGCCTTGGCCGAACGCGAGGGTCAGATGATCTCTGACCGGACCAGCGCGGCCCTCCGAGCCTTGAAGGATCGTGGCGTGAAGCTCGGCTCCGCCCGACCCGGCCATTGGGAGGGGCACACGCCGGCCGGCGAGTTGCGGACCGAATGCCGCCGGAAAGGGCTCGAAAAGGCCCGAATCTCCTCCCAAACCACTGTCAAAGAGGAGATGTCGCGTCAGTACGAGCCGCTGGTCCCGTGGATTCGGGAATTGCGCGAAGCCGGCACGACTCTCCAGGGAATCGTTGACGCCCTGAACGCTAAGGGCTGTCGGACCCGGCGGGACAAACCGTGGAATGTGCCGACTCTCCGCCGAGTCATTCTGAGGTTCCTCGGCCGCGAGTACCTCGGCCAGATCACCTCGAAACTGAACCCTTGTGTAGTCATAGGAGCCTGAATCATGCCTAGGCTCGCTCATGAAGAATGTTACGTTAAACACGCGGTTGTTGACTCGAATGGCAAGCTTTACGAGAGCGTTGGTGCCGCCACCAAAGCCACGGGGTTGAGGTCGCCTTCCAGTATCAGTCACGCATGTCAGGCGACAGCGATTCGATCTTACAAGGTTGCCGCCCGTCTTCAGTGGGCTTATGTGGATGACCATCCTGAAAACTGGCCGCTTCATCCGGTGGAAGCAATGAAGCCAGAGTCTGTCCCCAAACCTCTGATTGTACCTCAAAACTAGGAGTTGAACCATGGGATTCATACGTCCAGTTCGGAACTCCAATGGTGAGTCGTTTGACAGTGTTGCCGCTGCCACTGAAGACATGGTGTTGAAGTCACCGTCCAATATCAAGGCCGCCGCTGAGGCGACATCTGTCGGACTTTACAAGACTGCCGCCGGTTGTCAATGGGCGTACATTGGTGAAATTACAGATGAATGGCCTGTTAAGCCGGAGAGATCGAAGAAGCCTGAGCGTGTTCCAAAATCTCCGAGATCAGCACCGCTTGAAGACTCCGGGCAACCGATATTACCGCCCGTGTTTACAGAGGTGGTGTGGCGTCCCATCCCGTATTTTGAGGGCTACGAAGTCAACACCCTCTCTCAAGTACGTTGTAACGGTACCGTTTATGGGACTCTGGAAGAACGGTATTGTGGTAAGGTCTCGCTGGTGATGCTTTACGGTCATCGCTACAAGTGCGTCGAGTTGATGTGCCTGGCTTTTATCGGTCCCGCCCCTTACGGCTACGTCATGCGAAAACGCCAAGGTACCAGCGAAAAACTCGCCAACGTGTTCTACGAGCAGCGAAATCCCTGTAAATCCGAAGCAAAGGAACCAGAATGAATCGCGACAGAGACAGAGACAGAGACAACGACGACCACGAGTACGATGAGCAACCTCGGCGGCGGGCACCGCGTGCCGAAATTCGGTACACCTTCGCAGTCCACGGAGGACCCGCGCCAGACGAGGTACATGGAGAGAGTTTCTGGGTCGGGATGACGGTATCGACATCCAATGGGCCACACTTTGTAGTCGAAGTGTATTGGCTGTCGGATTACCAGGCACGGGTGCTTTTACGTCCGATTCCGGAAAAGAAGAAGCCTGAGAAGCCTGAGAAGAAGCCCGAGAAGAAGCCCGAGAAGCCCGCGACACCCATGAAGCCGAGGAAGCGATTCCCGCAGAAGCCACGATGATTTACCGAATTGGAAATGTTGAAATCGAAGTCCACAAGCGCCTGCTTGACTTCACGTCATGCGTCGTCCACGACCACCATGGACGGATGTATGTCAAAGAGACGCCCATGTATAAGGCGACCATTGTTGGTCGGAAATCATGGGGCCGTGGTCGTTCGCCAGACGAAGCCGTCGGAGATGTGATCCGTACCTGTCCAGAAGCCTTTGGAGTCCCTAATGCCTGAGATTTGTTACGTTCCGAAGAATTTCCGCGCCGCGACGCTCGGAATCATTGACAAAGCCAACCGTATCATCGTCGAATACCAGGCGCAAGGGTACACCTTGACTGTGCGGCAGTTGTACTACCGTTTTATCGCCGGCGACCTTTTTCCCGACACCTGGATCGACTCGACGTACAATGCCAGGCACGGTCTTCCGCCTGACACGAAGAACACCACCAAGAACTACAAGCGGCTTGGCGACATCATAAGTGACGCCCGGCTCGCCGGTCTGATCGACTGGGACGCGATCGAGGATCGGACCCGCGAGTTGCGTTCTGCGGCACACTGGAATTCTCCAAGTTCTATCGTTCGAGCCTGTGCAGATCAGTTTCGATACGATTTGTGGGGGAATCAGGACTACTATTGCGAGGTTTGGATCGAGAAAGACGCCCTAATCGGTGTTATTGAGGGCGTTTGCAGCGAACTCGACGTGCCCTACTTCTCGTGTCGCGGCTACACGTCGCAAAGCGCGATGTGGGGCGCCGCCCAGCGACTCAATCGCAAAGAGAGGCGTGGTAAAGAGACCATCATTTTCCATCTTGGTGACCATGACCCGAGCGGGCTCGACATGACCCGCGACATCGGCGACCGGCTGGCGATGTTCCAGTCCTCCGTAGATGTCCGGAGGATCGCTCTCACGATGGCTCAGATCGACCAGTACGGCCCGCCGCCCAACCCTGCCAAGACCACGGATGCACGCTACGAGAAGTACAGGGAGCAGCACGGGGACGATAGCTGGGAACTGGACGCTTTGGAGCCGAAAGTGCTTAACGCATTGATTCAGGATGAAGTTGAGCAGATTCGTGACCAAGACCGCTGGGATGAGCAGGTTGATCGGCAGGAGATCGCCCGGGACGAACTCAAACAGGTCGCTACGTCGTGGAAGAGGGTTGTTCGCGGCCTTCAGGAGGACGAGGACGAATGACATTCCGAGAACTGACGAAACTGACGGGGGATTTTCTTCGCGTGCTTGGTGATGCTCAAAAACACCGATCCGCGAAGTCGGGGTGGGTCGGCGATGAGTTTGAGTGGGTGATCTACGAGCGTGAAGTGATGCATCGAGCTATCAATGCTGTGTGTTTGCAGCGGGGGAGACCGCTGGTTACGATCAAGGAAGTGCGTCGAGTTGAAGGAATGGCTGTCGGCCATGTCGATTACAGTCAGAAGTACGCATTCTACTGCGCCCAGTTGGCTTCGGAGTAACGTGGACGATAACGTGGACGACAAGATCATCATTGACGAACTACTGAAGGTCTGCGCTGCCTGTGGCCTTCAGGCGTATCAGAACAGCTTAGTCGGGAGTCCGTGTCCGGCAGTACGTGCCTATTACCAGCGCGTCACTAAACCGCGACCGGGCGACATGGTGTTGGAGATTACGAATCAGGCCGCACCGCTAATAGACAGGATCGGCCGACTGATTTCGGTTGAGACGGAGAACCCGCCACCTGAAGTGTTGTCTGAGGAGGACTACGATGAGGGGGAGTGGGGACGACCTTATCCTCCGTATCAGGAAAGGGTATGGAGGATACGGACGCTTGACGGCCGCGAGTTTCGTTGGTGGAATGCCAATTTCATTATGCTTCCGGATGGGACATGACATGTTCGATAAGGTCATCATCTACTCGACTGACGTGCATTGGGATGCCGGCAAGGCGAAGCTTGGTGTCGCGGCCGCGGCCGAAGCTCTTGATGTGGAGTGTGATCTTCGTTTGTCGTCGGCTTGGATAATTTACATTGAGCCGGACGATCGGGCCGCGTTTCTTGAACTTGCTCGGGAGGAAGCGAATGGCTAACACAGTATATACGGCGGATGGAGATTGGCTGTCTGGTCCTCGGCCTGTTGTCAATTCGGCTGGTCAAAAGTTCTCGTCGATAACGAAAGCCGCAGCAGCCATGGGAACGCTGACGGCGATAAACATTTCAACGGCTCTTCTCGGTACAGAGCATGGTCTGTATCGCACCGCCGGTGGATTGCAATGGGCGTACTTGAACGATGAACCGGTGATATGGCCTGTTACATTGAGGCGCGGTCGCCGCCCATTGAAATCGAAACTTCCAGTTACGCCTTTAACAGAGATTGAAGTACCTGAAAAGGCTTTGTTCTCTACTGGTCAGATTGGAAAGCTTATCGGATGTACTTCCGTTCCCGTGAAGACGGCTATTCTGGAGGGCAGGTTGCAGGGGACACTAACCCCTGGTGGACATGGCCGTGTCAGTCGAGATGCATTGATTGCGTGGTTGCCTACACTCGGCCTCTGTTCAAAAGAAGATCGGTACGTTCCTAATTGGGTGATTTGATGCCGAGTAAGACTTGCCCGGAGTGCAGCACGGTTCACGGCGCCCGCAAATTGGTGTGCGATTGTGGACACGATTTCGCTTGCAAGCGAACCGGCAAGGAAGCCGTCAAGTCCGGTGATGCTTCGCACCCGCTTTACCCTGAGCCTGGCACTTGGGTCCTCGATAAGACGAAGGGGATGCCCGGCATCGAGCCGCCTGAAGACTTGCCTCGCGGCCCGATTGATGCAGAGACCGTAGAGCATCATGTAGCACACGAGGGACTCGGATTTACTGTGTACTCTCTCATTCCAGCAGAACGGATTTCTGATCCTCATTTGCGGAAGCTGTGGCAGAAGACTCGCGCAGCCATGCAGGAAGTTGTGGAGTATCTTGAAACCGTCCACTGATGAACAGGATTGTGCGCCTTTTGTTTGCCCGAGATGTAGTTGTACTCAACTCTGTGAGCATGAAATTGGTCCAACAGTCACTCGTGCGGTGACGAGAGTTTTGGCCCGGACTCTTATTACGACGTATGCCCGCTATTGGATCGGGGCTGACGCCGAGACGTGGTGGACTTGCGGGAGGTGTGACTACAGGCTTCCGGTCGTCACTATCAAGGAACTTGTTGCTTACCTGAATGCCGGCTGTCCTGAGAAGAAAACTGAACTGTTGTCGCTGAAGAGGAAGCTAAGCATCGATTTGGTCGGCGGGGCGGTAGGTTTGGCTATTGTTGGCTTGTCAGTTTGGCAACCTATTTTTCCACCGCTTGCCATGATGGCAGTGCTCGCTTCCTTCGTGATCTATCTGGGCTATCGAAAATGAATGCTTTCCTTAGTATCGACTTGGACTACTGGTCCCTCGACCGCGATCCCCGTTCGGCGACACGTTTCTTCCGGAGGCTTTATCGGAAGTTCGGTCGGAAGATCATGGTCGCGGTCCATCATCACCATCTTCTCGACCACGTGAGCAATCGGGGACGAGGGATCGACTCTCTCATCAACCTTGATTTTCATTCCGATTTGAGCGGTGACCAGCCGGACGAACTGTCCGAAGGTAACTGGGTCAATTTTGTCGACTTCCAGAGGTTCGGAACGTACATTTGGCGGTATCCGGACGGCCGCTGCTTGTCTACGCACACGGGCTACTGCCACACGGGTGAAAACCCGTTTGTACACAATCTTACCGGTTGGTCTAACGTTCGGATGCGGCACGGTCTCGCGCGAATTCCCTGGGACTGTATTCGAGAGGTTGGCGTTTGCCTCAGTCCAGAGTGGTTGAATGACAATCAGGCTGCCGTGCATTACCCGATTGAAACTCTCGGTCTCTTCGATTGGGCTGCCCGGTGGTGGGTTTATAACCGTCTTCCGGCTTCTGTGTGCCCTGATATCGAAGATGGCGTCGGAATCTACCGTCCCCGCTTGATTCGGCCGAAACGTAAGGTATGATTGAGTAGAGTCAGAGAACAACCACGCATCTGAGGAGCAAATCATGATTCCACTCGCCGATCTCATCATTTTCGGAGCCATTATGGCCTTGGTTCTTGATGCTACAGTCAATCGGATTGACAATTGCATCAGTCAGCTTTGTCCTGAGGGTATGGCCGAGAATCAGTCGCCGACACGGATGGTTGAAGTTCATGATCTTTTCACCCTGCCGTTGCAGCGGTAGCGCGTTAAACATCTAAAAGAGAACAGGAGTTGAGATGGAGCACTTCGGTCGTCCTATAAGCAATGTTGTTGCGTACCCTGTCGGCGATCAAGTAATCGGCGCCAATGTAATAGCGCAACCGCATGTTCTACCTTTGGTTGAGGTTGGTCCAGTTCCACCGCCAGAGATTCCGCAGTGTTGTGATCGCCACGTTATCCGAACGAAAACGCATGTGACTATCATTGAGGTTCAGGTGAAGATGACTGCTTTTCCGCGTGTGATTTCGCGCGAGGCAGTGGAAGCGTGTGCTCGTGTATCCATTCTTGAAGCGTTGGAAGCAGACAATTTGACTCCAACTCCAGCAGCGTATGCTCGTGGATTGAGAGCCATGACGCAACGACTTGCTAATCGAATGCGAGAGTACGGGGTGGAGATCACGTAGTATGCGGTATCCTCATATCAATCGGGACGATGCGGTCTTGTTGCCGGAAGGCACGAGCAGCCTTTTCTATTGGATGCCCAAGACTGCTGGTACCAGTATGCGCGATGTTTTGCTGGGTCACTTCGGCACCGCCTTTGTGCAGCACAGTGTACAGACCGGTTGTCGCAGTCACCCGGCTACTTTCGATCCCAACTTGAAGTGCGCCACTTTTTGGCATAGTCATATCCCATCTCTGGTGGAGTGTGGTTACATTCCGGCTGAATGGGCTATCCGCGCGTTTGGATTTGCATTCGTTCGTAACCCGTGGGATCGGATGGTCTCGCTTTACCACTATTTCCAGAAGACTGAGTTCAGGACGAAGCTGCCAGCGACGTTCAAGGCATTCATTGAAGCGGTGGTTAATGTCGTGCATCCACGACCGGGATTCAGAAGCGCGCTTGGCTACTATCAGACTAACATTCTTCTCGAATGGTTGCGACCGGGCGGCGTGTGGCTCCCGAAGTTTATCGGTAAGTTTGAGACTCTGCAAGAGGATTGGGACACGTTGTCGATTATCCTTGGGCTCCCTGCACGACCACTCCCACATCGCAACCGCTCGTCGCACACTTCGTACCGCGACTATTACCTTGGCGGCGTGGCGAAAGCTGCTGTTGCTTTGCATTTTGCCGAAGAGATCGACATCTTCGGGTACACTTTTAATTGAGGGAAAGTAGCGATGATGAGTAAGCAGGCAACGAAAACGTTCATCCGTCCTGAAGGTCACACGTGTCATGTCAGTACCGGTATTCACGATTTTCTCACGTTTGGCGCCGGTGACCTTGATGATAATGGCTTCTGGGAGGAACCATGCGCAGAGTGTGCTCGCGCACACGAGATTCAGTTTCCGGAGTGTGGCCCGTGTTGGCCGCATACGGACGCCCAATTGAAAAAGATGGGTCTCCGTGATGAAAATGGGATTCTCAAGGCAGGATAGCCCAATAGGATAGAGGCAAAGTAGGATGTTAAAGTGTAGGTTCGAGCCCTACTCCTGCCACTTGATTTGAGCCGCTAACCAGGAGACATGTGTCATGTTGATGATTCAAAATCCAGGTGAAGCCCCGACTGAAGGCTTCACGCTACTCGGTGTCAGCACTACACGCGATTGCGGCGTCGATGGCGTTATTGGGCAGTTTGGTAGCGGCACGAAACACGCGGTCAACGTGCTGCTCCGCGCTGGCCTGCGCGTCATTGTCTACTGCGGTAGGACTCGGATGGAATTCATGACCCGCGAGGATATTGTGAACGATGGTCTTGTCACCAAGTCCGTGCATCGTGTCTACGTGCAGTTTAGTGGAACCAGCACGAAGAAGGTCGATCTCGGCTGGGTTCTTGATTTCGGTGCTGTTGATTGGACTGATCTTGGTATGGCGATTCGGGAGTTTGTATCGAACGCCATCGACCGTACGCGACGTGAGGAGAGTGGTCAATTTGAGGCTGCAATTCGAGAAGGCCGGCTGGCTGTGCGAAAGGTCGCCGACACTGTCTCCGAGATACGGCCTAAGACGGGATACACTCGGGTGTATGTCACATCCAACACTGAGATTGACCAGTACCTCGAAGAATTGCCAAGGCGATTTATCCATTTCTCAGCCAACCCCGGTGATGTTCAGAAGCGTTTGTTGCCTAAAGCTGGGCGCAATCTTACTGATGGCCGTCGCTCTGTGATGGTTTACCGCGAAGGTGTGTTTGTCCGTGAGATGGCTGAGCAGGTTACCGAGTCACTTTACGACTACAATTTCAGGGGCACCGAGATTCAGATGGATGAGTCTCGAAACAGTAGCGAGTTCGCGGTCAAAGCAGCGTGCGCTCGTGCTTTGAAGGCCGCGGAAGCGGATGAGTTGGTGCCGGTGTTTCGTAGTCTGACGGCAATGGAGACGACGTTCGAGTCTGAGTTGGACCCGCACTACCTTTGTCCGACTTACGAGACTCCGAGAGAAGAGCAGCAACAGAATTGGCAGAGGGCATGGCAGGCTGTGGCCGGCGAGTCGGTCATGTGCGAACCCACCGCACATCAAGCTACGTTGGTTCAGCGTAAAGGTAAGGTGGCCAAGATTGTCCAGTCCGGAGGTTGGGCGCAAGCTGCCGAGCGGTTTGGAATTGAGACCTCAGCCAAGGTGTTGACGGATTCGGAGGCCGGAGGCCGCGAGGATGTACCTGTGACATCGGCCGCGATAAAGGCTGTTGAGACTGCTTGGAGTTGGCTTGTGTCACTTGACATGACGAATAACCGCGAGATTCCGACTGTGGAGTGCTACCGCGAGCTAACCAATGCTGAAGCCGATGTCATGGGCTACTACGATGGCGTGGTTCACATACGCGAAGACATTGCCTCGGGCGATAACAAGTACCTGTTGAAGACTGCCTTCGAGGAGGTGGTTCACCATGTCACGAAGGCCGGTGACAGCAGCCGCGATATTCAGAATTTCCTCATCGACATGATTGTGGAGATTGCAGCATAACTTGGTACCACATAACCAATGCAGTTGAGGGAGACAACATGAATAGTGTCCGTGAAATACGCGAGTCGATTCAAGAGAAGGTCACCGCGATGGATTTTGATCTTCGCCTCCTTCAACTATGGGAGCAAGCGGAGGCTCAAGGAATCGACTCCAGTGGAGGCGGGCATTTTGGACTTGACACGCGGACGCTTACCTTATCGCAGCAACGAGAGTGGCGTTGTCGTCCACATCGTTTTGTGATACGCAAGGCGACTGGTGCGCATCGTTTGATGGTGTACAACTACTTCCGTTATTCTGATGGCCGAATCGTCGGCCTTGACCCGCTTTTGGAGGCCGTGAACCGTGAATGTGACGGATAACGTCATTCTTCAACACTGGCGTCAACCGTTTCACCGGGAGCGGAAGTCCGATGCGGATTTACATGGGTGTGGAGTCGGTGCAGCGGCTTGTGGCGACGAGATCGACTTGTATCTTTTCGTTGAGGACGGGGCAATTCGGGATGCCTTCTTTGATGGTGACGCCTGTACAATTTGCCTCGGGATGGCTTCGCTTGTGACACAGTATATCATCGGTCAGTCAATTGCGGAGGTCGAGAAGTTGACTGAGACCGATGTCTTTCAACTCGCATCTGATGTCGAGATTCCTAAGACTCGACACGGTTGCGCTCTTGTGGCTCTCAGGGCTCTTCAGAAGGCTCTTGCTTGAGCCATGCGATCAAAGACCGATCAATGATCGCGGCCCTCTTACGGAAGCGTCGTGTGCTTCTGTGAGTTTCTTTGAAACGAACGCAGTCCGGGTGGATTGGATCGAGTGTTCGTTGCAGCAGGCGTTTGTAGACTTCGATTGGGTCTTCTTCTTGGCGCGTGTCGATGATGTATTGGCCGGCGGGGATGTGCCGGTCAGCACACAACACAGTCAGGGCTAGACTGAGATCGTGGCAGCGGCGCCCGGTCCGGATTCGGTTCGCTGCCTCTTGGAGATGAGGCGGAATCTTAGCGCTAATGCGGTACTCCGGATAAACCCCGTGGGTTGTCCCGGCCGCTTTCAGAGCGTCGAATCGCGTGAGGCGGTACACCCTAGTGAGGTATACTTCAAGGGCCCGATAGTGGACCCTCTTGAAGGGTGGTGTATCGACGATTTCAAGCTTCGGTTGTGTCACGATGGACTCTCCTACCCTATTGATTGCCAAATGGACCCTTGATCCGCCAGAAATCTGGGAATTTTGAGGATTTTAACGGATTTTCGGGGACAAACGGCCGTCAAATCAGTATATTGTTATGGAGAGGAGATGGTGCGCACGTATGCCACACGAAATTGAACGCATAGCCACTATGGATGACCCGCGCCGCTGCCATGGAAAAACCTCGGTAGGGCAGTGTATGAACATTGCGGTCGAAGGTGCCGAGCGCTGTATGGTGTGTGCGCAGACTGATTTGGTTGAGGCGGGTCGCAAGCAGTATCTCTTGACGAACCCTCGTTTTCAGGTTCGGCTTTCTCAGTTAAGCACAGCCGATGAGATCAAGTCACTGCGGGATGAAGTGGCGATTGCGAGGATGTTAGTTGAGGAACGACTGAACAAGATCGAATCGGACCAGGATTTGTATGCGTCGTGTGGCGCGATCAATACACTCTTGTTGACCATCGAGAAACTGGTTAGTCGATCACACATACTCGAACAGAATCTCGGGCAGCTTTATCATCGGTCCACGATTGTTCAGATGATGCAGGCTTTCGTTGCGGTTGTGGACGAAGAGGTTCGACCTCTGGAAGGCGGGATAGCTGCGATTGATCGGATTGTCGAACGCATTTATTCGTTTGCACGAACCGCTCGAAACGAAGAACAGGCTCGCGGTATGAGGCTTTTGAAGGACAACACCTAGTAAGAGATCGTTGTGTCTCAGCGGCGTCCAATTCAACATTTGAAACCTGTTTGGTGTCGTTGCGGCCGGATTGCTATTTACGACACTCGTTGCGAAGATTGCTGGGCGGAGGATCAGGCACGTTATGACGGATGGATAACGCGACGCGCGAAGATTGAGGTTGCCAGGCATGATGAGCAAAACAAGAAACATCGTTCTTGACATGAACGTGATGAAGCCAGGCGATGTCATTGGATTTTCAGGCCGAGGCTGGGTCAGTGCGGCCATCAACATCGGCACTTACGGTTTTCCATTCTGCGGTATCAGTCATATTGGCGTCATGGCGCACGATCCGGAGGGTCGCCTACTGCTTTTTGAATCGACTTCACTTGAGAACTTACCGTGTGTGATTAGTGGCGAGGATTTCACCGGGACGCAGGCCCATTACTTGGATGACATCTTAGAGGCGTACTTTGGGCGAGTTTACCATTACCCTCTCTATCGACCTCTCTACCCAAACGAAAACACACGGCTGACACGTTTCTTGATGGAGACGATTCATACACCATACGATTTGATGGGAGCATTTCGTGCGACAGGTGTAGGAATCTCCTGGATTGAGTCGTGGTTTCGCGAACAAGATTTGAACACGATTTTCTGTTCGGAGTGGATAGCTTCGGCTCTTTCGGTGATCGGTATTTTCCCAACGAGTAACGCGAGCCGCTGGAATCCGAATCGCTTGGTTCGACATCTTCGTTGGAATGATGTACTCTTCAAATCACGGAGACTGAAATGAAAAGATTGTTCGTAGCGTTAGTGTTGTGCATTTCGCTAACCGGATGCGAGGGTGATTTCAACCAACTGAATCCCATCCAACCCAAGAAGCCTACGGTTAACGCGGAACGTCCGCTTGTCAACATTCCAATGGCATTGCGGCAGGAGAACTGGATTGGGAATCAACGAGAAGGGTCTTGTGTCCATGCCACGATGATTAGCCTCATGCGATGGCAGGGCCGCACCCATCTCGCCAACAAGTGGAAGCGAACGTATGCCAACGGCGAGTGGCCGGAAGGCTTGGCTTCCAAGTTTGATCGGGAGGGCGTTCGTTACGCTTACACTGACAAGGGAGATGTGAGGTTTCTTGAATGGGCTAGCCGGACCCGGCGAGGTTGCGGAATCACTGTCATGGGCGGCGCTCACATGGTCGCACTCGTCCATCTCGATGACAAATGGGCTTGCCTACTTGACAACAATTCCATTTCCAAATACAAATGGGTTTCACGTGAGGCGGTGATCGCAGAGTGGAAAGCTAGCCACGGATGGGCTGTCACCCCGATCTATACGCCAGCGGCACCAAAACCCCAGTAATCTACCCGCACGGTCCACATTATCTCTTTCAAAAAGGTGAGGAACTATGAAACGACTGTTGTTTGCTCTGTGTGTGGTTCTCATGACTTCGACCTGTTTCGCTGACAAGGTGAACGGTGTGTTGTCCGAGGACCGAGTTGTCAACTTGCCGAATGACCAAGGCAAGTGGTACGTTAGCGTGGTTGGCAATGCCAATGACGCTCAGTACCAAACGATTTTGAAGTGGTTTAGTCAAGACATTCCCTTGCGGAAGTTGAAGGCTCAGGTCCACTTCTGCCCCGTCAAGTCCTTTTCGTCTACCTACGAGGCGCGATACGCGGCCAATGTCAAGGGCCTACCGACTGTACGACTCCAGAATCATCAAGGCGTTGTGATTTACGAAGCGGCCGGCAAGAATTTGCCGTTTACGCCTCAAGGGCTCTACGGTGCTCTCGCCGGAAGTGTGTCAAAGGCGCAAAGAATTCCTATTCTGCCTTGGCGGCGAAACCATGCGCGACCTTGCCCTCGTCCTGGCCCGTGTCCAACGCCGACGCCTGGTCCCCCTGATTTCAATCTCGACCCTGAACCGCAACCGATCGACGACGGCAAGGCACCGGATTTCGACGAAGCACCTGTTCAATCGAGTCTCCCGCCGCTTTGGCTGATGTTGGCTACGTTGGTTGTTTCAGCCGGCGCTGGTCTCGCTGTCGAGTGGAAAGACATCTACGCCAAGAAGTAACCCGCGTCACGCGGTAACCCAGTGAGACGAACCCTGTTCACGTTTCTACAACAAGAGAGGTATTTCCAATGTTGATTTCCCTGAACTCTGTCGTGATTGTCGCTTTGATCGCGGCCGTTGGCTTCCTTGGGGCCAAATGGCTTTTCAAGAAGGACACTGAGATCGAGAACCGCCGGCGCGACGCCGCGAAGCTAGCCGCCAGCCTGAAGGCGTATGGCCTGGTTCGGATTCCAGATTTCCTGATTGACTATTCGGTCGGCGACTACTCCGGCATGGCCGAGAAGATGAAGACACTCGCCGAGATGTTTCTGTCCGGTGAGGAAGCCGTCGTCACTGAACTCGACGGTGTGTACGAGAGAGTGCTTTCCCAAAAGCTGATGACCGAAGCCGGTCGCGCTCTTGTCGCATCGAAGTTGGCCGATGCCAAGAAGGCAGAGGATGTGTCGGCGGTACAGGAAGCTCCTGTACCCGCTGTTCGATAACCCCTAACGAACTGTGCCTTGACCATCTGGCCGAGGCCGGTTCTTTGGATACTCCCGGTGGGAGTGCCCAAAGAACTGTTGAGAAGGTGTAGATCACGGGGAGACTGGTATGAGAATGTTCTTGGCGTCCGTGTGTGTGGTAGCGTCTCTCTTGTTCCTTTCTGGGTGTGAACCGGTCCCTTCGACGCCCTCGGCCGGTAGCCCCGTGATCTACGCTTTCTTGTCGCCTGGGTGTTCTGGTTGCGTGATAGACAAGCCTCGCTTGACACAGCTTGAACGCGCTGGTTATATCATTCGCCGTGTGGATATTACGATCTTTCCGCGTTGGCAGAGAAAATACCGCATCGATACGGTGCCATTTTATCTCGTTGTTCGCCATGGAAAGATTGTGTTGCGGACGCATGATTTGAATCTTGTAATCCGGACGGTGCAGAATGGCTCCTCGGTACAAACCAAAGCGGCGATGCCGTAATTGCCCCGAGACAGACGAAGGGTTACCTGTACAGTCAGCTCCTCAGGTGACTTCGTACCAAGGGGAAGGTGAGGGTCTGTGGAAAGCCGTTTCCGTGGCGTGTGGCACTGTGCAGGAATTGATGTTTCGCTATGTCACCTTGCGTGTGCCTGGTAATCCTGTACCACAATTGGAACGTCTCAAAGCTCGCCTCGGCGAGATCATCGAAATTCGTAAGCAGCAAGAATTAGACTCACCGTAACATGTGACTCCTATGAGCGAGAAGATCGCCAACGTTTGGGAGATGCTAGGCGACGGGCTGGAGACACGAAACCTGATAACGTGCTCACGATGGTCCGCCAAGCGACGGGTGATGGGCGAACCTTTCCCAGGCGCGTATGGTTGGAAGTACCACCCCTGGGTTCGAGAAATCCTTGATTCGCAAGCCCCGTTCAACTATGCGATGAAGGCCGCCCAACTGGGTGTGACTGAGGCGGCGATCAATCGGGCGTTGTTTGTGATCGATCGTCTTCACAGGGATGTGTTGTACGTATTACCAACTGCCTTGAATGCGAGTGACTTCAGCAAAGCACGTTTCAATACGGCCTTGAAGCTGAGCAGTTACTTGAATGCTTTATTCACAGAGACGGATACTGTGACGTTGAAGAAGGCCGGCGCGAATAGCCTTTACATCCGAGGGTCCAGGGGCGACAGTAATTTGAAGTCCATTCCAGTGTCGGA
>Ga0114923_10000711_pt1 | contig 24610 bp, 47 predicted proteins | sample SumtaG_FD_89578 | JGI IMG/M metagenome (GOLD analysis project Ga0114923, IMG submission 89578) | Deep subsurface microbial communities from Indian Ocean to uncover new lineages of life (NeLLi) - Sumatra_00157 metaG | ecosystem: Environmental > Aquatic > Marine > Oceanic > Sediment | place: near...
CGGAATATGTGAGCGATGCGCCTCACCCCGATGCCGTGATTGTCCATTTCGGCGCTGACTTTGTGTTCACCCGGCGCAGGATCACGGACGAACTAGGGCAGCGCACCGAAGCCAAGGCCATGATTATGGCCCGGTGCAAAGTTGAAGGTGACGCACCTCACTTCAGATACGCCAACCAGTGGGTCGACGATCTCGCCACCGCCATGGTTCACGCGCGCGCCGGTGGCGAACCCATGGAGACCGGTTTCACCCGAGCTGTACTACGGCAAGAGGTATAGGCGATGGAATGGGTTGTCTTTGCCCTGGTGGGCCTGCTTTTGGCAGCGGCCATACCTTGGCCGCTGCGCCATAGCCACTTCACTGAGGATTATCGACTACTACGGTCCAACGGTGGCGGCGTATGGCTTTACGGTAAATGTGATCGATGTGGCGAAGTATTCCCAAAGAGGGGGGATTGAATGACACTCGCGGATGATAGCCACCGAGAATATCCGGCAACGCCCACCCTGGATCACGTCAAGGAATTGCAAGAGCGTTCGCAGGCTATCGGTGATTTCCTGGAATGGTGCGGGGAGCAAGGTTACTTCCTCTGTTCCATCCCAGTGAAAGAACTGTGGTACCCAATCAGCAAGGGAGCCAACGCCTTGCTCCATGCGTTTTACGAGATCGATGCCCAGGCGGAAGATGCCGAGAAGCTCGCCGTGCTGGAATACGTGCGAGCTGACACCGCCGTGAGGGAAGCAAGTGCCGATTGAGAAACAAAGGCCCCGCGAGCTGAGGTCCGTGACCATAAGCCAGGTGACGGACCATGGCACGATGTACATCACCATCGGGTACAAGCTGAAGGGTTACCCGTTCGAGGTGTTCATCGCCATGGGCAATGCCGGAGATCACGAACGCGCGTGGATCGAAGCCCTCTCCCGGGCAATAACCACCGGCATCCGCCATGGGGTGCCCGCCAGCGTCTACATCGATCAATTGAGGGGCATTACCTGTCAGCCGGTACCAGACGGTCGGGGGAACCTGGTTAGAAGCCCTGCGGACGGCCTGGCACGGGTGCTGGCTGAATTCTGCGAGACTACCAGGGCTGAAAAGCCCGAGGCAAAGAAGGAATCATCATGATACCACTCAAACCAGGCGGGCCAGTCCATCGCATGCTTGCAGACAGGGGGCTTGGACCCGTCATGCCGGACACAGTTGCACCCACCACGCCTGAGATGACTGGGTGTGCGGGCGAAGTCTTCTACGACACTGAGGTTCGTGACATCAACCACGAGTGCAACATCTGGTGCGAAGGCGGCGATCCCGAAGAGCACTGTGAAGAGGTATTCCTTGCCATCGTGGATGATGATCTTGTAAGGGCAAAGCAAGATGTCAAGTTGCTGTTTCGTTCGAGGTACCAACTATGGGTCACCAGAGTTGACGTGCCAGAAGTTAGTGTGCTGCCCCGACTCGACCAATTAGAGAGCCTGACGCCCCTGAACAAAAAGGAACCTGACACAGTGGTGCTGGTGTACTTCAGGCCATTGTCACATTCGAGTATCCCCCCGAGACCAATGACGACCGCTGCGGTCCTGACCGTCTCTTGCCCGCGCTGCAAGGTGGATAAGGGTGCATTTTGCACGCGCCCCAATGGGAAGACTACCGGTTTCCATGTGCCACGAATAAGGAATGCACGAATCGCCGTCGAGCACGCTGCGCGGAGAGTGAAATAAGATGTCCTACACTCCGTCACATGAAACCGGAGCGCTGTTGGCCAAGGCTTACCAGCATATCAACAGTGCTCCCTACCAGGTCACCGCGCGCTGGGTCTTCTACCGCCTGTTGCAGGATGGGACTTTAACCGCCAAGGGTGATTACAAGAAATTGCTGGGCTTTCTATCCAAGGCTCGCAAGGGCTTCTATGGACCGTGGCGGCCCGATCTGCTCGCAGATGACACCAGGGCGGCGGTAATACGCGGCCTCGGCTTCAGCGGCGGCCAAGATTGGGCCGACGCCGTGGCCGAGCAGGAACGTTGCTCCCTGGACCGTTGGAGCAGCCAACACAGCTACGTAGAAGTATGGTTCGAAGCTTCGGCCATGCAGGCCCAATTCAACTACTATACCAATGAGAATATTCCCCTGCTGGCCTTCCATGGCGACGTGAGCATCCCCGAAAAATGGAAGGCGACCAAGCGCCTAGTGGACCGGTGGCTTCAGCTCCGCGTCCCAATAACAATACTCTACTACGGCGACCTTGACGAAAAGGGACTGCAAATCCCCAACAGCGCACGGGACGATGTGGTCGGCTTTTCAGGATGGTATTTCGGTCAATTGGTTGGCCGTACTTTTGCCAACCTGGCCGCTGCCCAAGGCGACCTAGATGCCTTCCTGGCCTCTTTCAGCTTCATAAGGGTCGGCCTGAATGAAGAGCATATCAACCTCTATGCCATCCCGGAGAACCCTGAGCGCCCTGGCACTTACCAATGGGAAGGTCTGGATGATGATGCCGCCCAAGAGCTGATTGGCCTGGCAGACCAATATCTGAGCCTAGACAACTTCGAAGAGGTGGAAGAGGCTGAAGAACGAATCACACAGCAGTTCCGTGACCATATGGCAACCCTGGCAATCAACGAATAGGACGGTGATGACATGACTCAAACCAGAGCGGAAACCTTCGTGGCCTTCCCGCTGGTGGCCGCGAGCGAAGCTGAGCTGAAGCAGTTCGTCGTGGACGTTATGGGGCTGCCCGCGCCCACCTGGCCCCTACACGTCACGACGGTCTACAGCAAAGTGCCGGTTGAATACGATGCCCCGCTTTCGGGGGATGATAGGCCCCGGACGGATTGGGAGACAGTGCCATCCGACTACTGGTTCCAATTCTTGAAAGGGCGTCCGGACCTGGGCCTCTGCCTGACCATGCACGTTTACGCTCCAATCCTTTTGGAGAGCCACGAAAGAGCGAAGGCCCTCGGGGCCACCTGGGACTATGAGACCTTCATCCCCCATGTGACGCTCGCCTACGATCTTACCCTACCCGCCCTTGAAGGGATACGGCTGGCAACGCCGCCCTACAGGTTGTATTTCGGCCCGGAAATCGTCCGCCGTGCCGACCCGAACTGGAAGCCATCATAATACCAAGCAACCAGACTTTGAGAGGTGAACAATGCCCAATGCCCACAACATTTACCTGGCATCTTCCTGGCGCAATGAGTACCAGCCGTCAGTGCTGGCTTCATTGCGAAACGACGGGCACGAAGTGTACGACTTTCGCAACCCTGCCCCAGGAAACACCGGCTTCAACTGGAAACAGATCGACTCGCAATGGGAAGACTGGAATGTTGATGCGTTCAGGAACGCCCTTTGGAGCACGGTGGCGGAAGAGGGCTTTCGCGCTGATATGGAAGCCCTTGTGAGGGCCGACGTGGTGGTCTTGCTGTTGCCGTCAGGTAGGAGTGCTCATACTGAGGCAGCTTTCGCCCGTGGCCAGGGGAAGCCCGTCGTACTTTATTCACCTGAGCCGTGCCAGCCGGAGCTTATGTACAAAATGTTCCATTCTGTCACTGCCACCGAAGTGGAGCTGCTAGGCGTGCTCTCTTCCTGTAGTGTGAGTGATCTGCTAATGCTCCGGTTATACGAACGCATCCCTACCCCAGCAACGGACGATTTACTCCGAGTGTTCAAGAGCGTGATGGACGGTAACTCCTAATGCCCGGCCAGGCCATCATCGCCTGCCTGGCGGCAGTCGGCCTGGGAAGCATCCTGGGCTTGGTGGGCGTGAGCTACATCCCACGGGCTTTTGATGGTTTCTACGTGGATTTTCTTTTCAGAACGGCCTATGTGCTGGTAGTAATCATTTCCACTGGTATAGTCGCCCTGGGAGTCGCTTACATTGTGGTGATCGACCGGAGCGGCACGAAGCGGCACGAAGATTCAGAGTCAGAGATGCAAGAAAGGATAGAGGTGTAAGATGCCACAGCTCAAAGACCTACGGCCAGAGGTGCTAGCGTTCGCCTTCCAAATGGAACGTGTTTTACTGGACAACGCCGAGGACAAGGGTGATTCGTGGAAAGGGATGGACAACCTGGAATTGCTCGGCTTCCTGGAAGACAACGCCCAGGAATTAATACTGGCCTCGACCCTTGCAGGGCCAGACCCCGCGATATTACGCCGGGCGGTGAACGTCGCCAACTATGCCATGATGGTGGCTGCCAACAACGGGATGCTCGCAACTGACCTGGGAGCGGCTTGCTGGCTCTGTGGCGTTGCGGACGGGGCCTGCATGACTACCATCACCACTCAACGGGACTCGCCCAACGGTCCACAGTGTGATCCCAAAGACGTGCCGGTCCATCCCGGATGCTACCAGGACATGGAGCCGTGAAACTAGGTGCGCCCACCAGGGGTGGCCAGAGGTGGCCACCCTCAACGGTCGCAAGCTCCCTTAGTAAGATTGCTCTATCAGGTTTATAGGGAGTAGATCGAATGACCCCAACTATGAAATCACCCGCAACAATGACCCCGGTGGAAATCGATACCATCTTGTCCGACAACTACAGGCAATCGAATGAGACTGGCAGCAAGCTCGACCGCGAGAAAGCTTACATGGAACTGGCCTCAATACGTTTTGGCAGGGCCACTCCGAACGCCGAGAAATGGTCAGGCTACCAACAGGCCAAGAGAAGCATAGAGGCTCACGAAGTCAAGATAGAGGCGTACCGAGCGGAGCTGAAGGCGCTGGCGGACGCCGCGTTGCCCTATCAGAATGAATACCGGCAACGGCCTTGGCTCAGATACTTCCTGGTAATTCTCAGCAGCAACGGCCATGTTCACCGGGAAATGCATTGCTCTTCCTGCTACCCAACGACTCAGTATTCCTGGTTGGTCTCATTGGCCGATTGTGACGAAAAGCGGATGGTTGGGGAATACGGCGAGAAAGCTTGTACGGTCTGCTTCCCCGATGCGCCAACGATGCCCGAGTATGCTGCGTCCCAAGCACGGGCCAAAATAGAGGCTGACAAAATCTGCCCCGGCTCCGGCAAGTTCGTCCGACGTGGCGAAGACCGGTATTACCGGTGCCCGGACTGCGACATCATCATCCGGCCAACCCAAAATCAAAATGTTCGCAAGCATAACAAACCCGAGGTGAATTAGCGATGTTGGAACTACTCGGAGCCAACCAGGGCAGCATAGGACTGGACGCGGCAATCAAAGAAGACCTCAGCATTTTGCCAGTCCTGTGGGATGAACCCTTCGAGCTGAGCCTTCGAGGGTATCGCATCCACAAGTTCAATGAACGGTTCACGCTCGTATTCAGGCGCAGCGAAACCGCGACGGACTTCGAGTACATTGGCACCTACGTCGCGTTCGATACGGCGATCTGGTGGATGATGGAGAATCACGCGAAGAAAATGGTCGGGGTCTCGAAATCTCATAGGATGGGAGGATCGGTACGATGACCATGACTGCGACCGAAGCCCACCTGTGCAAGGCAATTGAGGCGTTAATCAAGAGCATCGATCATGTCGTGGACGCCCTTATGAACATGCCAACGGAAGGGCCCGGCCTCTTAGAGGCAGAGCAGCAAACCAGGTCCGCCCGATCCGCCTTGACCTCAGCGGAGAAAGAGTGGGCCTTGGCCTTGGCCGCCGGAAAGGGGGGTTAAGCGATGGCCATTTGGGATCACCTCGGCCAACCGGTCAAGATTCATTGAGCCGTAATTGTAGGGTACGGTCTTAGTACCCCAGACGGTTCAATGCCAGTGTACTCAGTCGCCACTGAGGCTGAGGCCGAACGGTTGCTTACCCTGACCTGTGGCACCAACGTGGAAGGGCAGTATTATGCCCGAGAGTTAGTTGAGGCGCAGACGATCCCTAACCTAGAGGCGTTCAGTGAGCGCCTGCATTCGGCCCATAAGCTGTTGGCGGCAGGCGGTTTCTGCGAATGCCCTGCCCAACCTGACAAAGAAAGGTAGGTGTAACCATGGACATCACCCAGCTCGCCCCAGGCGACCGCCCGAACACTGTCTACCGCTACAGGGTCAGCGGCTCCGGGGAATTCCCCCTGGACATGCTTCGCCACGATGCTGCCTGGCCAGCATCGACCGATGATTGCGGGTGGATCGGCCACCGGATCAAGCGCTCGCTCAACCTGGTGTCCCACCACACGCCGAACGTCGAGCGCTGGGATTCATTCGGATGGAAGGTAGAGGAATAAAGCGATGATGCAGAGAATTAAATACTGGGCGCTCTTTCCAAAACTGGGAACACCACGCCGACTCTGGAAAGAGCAATCTGCCGCCGAGAAAAGGTTGAAGGCACTCCCCGGGTATAGTGAGGCTCGCGCGGCGATGCAAAGGCCGCTGATAGGCTTCATGCTCTTGTGGATATATGGACCCATGTTTCTTTTCATGGGCATCTTTTTGCTCGCCAATGCTGCCGGATGGCTGAACTTCATACCCGGCTGGGAGTAATGGCATGCCAAGAGTCACGACCGTCACGAAGGCCCGGAAAGTCCAGGGGCGTTGTTCGACCTGCGGAGCTGAGATTCAAGCGGGGGAGTCCTACAAGCACGCCAGTAAGCGTACCAGCCATTACAGCTCTTTAAGGATGGTGTGGTGTGCCAACTGTCACCCAAGGGCCTCTCAGTTGGCCAGCGGGCACACTGCGGACCTATACGCCGTCATGGAAGGCGCTGAGGCGGAATTGCAAGCCTCAAACCTGCATCCCGAGGGCGTGAGGGACGCTCTGACTTCAGCGGCTGAGGGGATCAAAAGCGTTGCCGAAGAATACACCGAAGGCTCTCAGAACATCGTAGAGGGGTTCGGGCACCCCACTTCACAAACAGAAGAGATGGACGAAAAAGCCCAAGCGCTGACCGACTTCGGTGACACGTTGGAGAACGCCGCCAGTGATCTCCAAACCGTGGCCTCGGAGTACGAAGAGCTGCAAACCGAGTTGGCAGAGCTGTCCAACATAGACCCGGATGAAGGTGAGTCGCAGCGCATCGATGAAATAGGCGAGCGCCTCGAAGCCATCGTTGAAGAGGCCACCGAGGCCGCCCAGGAAGCCCTGGACGAATCAAGTTTCTAGGAGCTGATTATGGGTTACTTTTTAGCCCGCCCGTTGCTACTGGTGAGCAACCGCCATGTTGAAGGTTCCCCCATCTTCGAAGTCACCGGTGAAACCCCGAAATACACCAGCTACTTCGAGAATGTGCTAGGGGAGCAGTGGGTCTTCCAATCAGGGGAAGGCACCTTTAGCTTGTCCGGTGGCGACATTGGATGGGCCGAGCCAATCACGACGATGGCGGACCTCGGAGATTTGGTGCTCCAAACCCCTGAAATTCTCTGGGTCGCCGCGTGTCTATATGCGGCTAAGCTGGACTGCGCGGTTGACTTCGCAACTCAGCGCCTTGGCACGGCACGGTAATGGGTTTCATTTACTGCCCAAAGGATAAAAGGGCGATGTTTTATTCCAGTGACTACGGCCACGCTGACAGCGCCGACGATCCCAGGCCGGACCGGCTCCAATGCGCTCAGACCGGCAAGGGCGGCCATTTCTGGGAGTGGTCGATCAACGAATCCGATGCTAACGGCTGTTGGACCCTGAGAGAAGCGAAGCAGCCAGACGGCTCGCCGCCGAGCGCCTGATTATGCGTAAAGTGATCTTTTTGCTTGCTGTTGGGATTGTGATCGGCCTGGTTCTCCCGCACTGCTTCTGACCGCGAGAGGGTGGTGCCTCAAATACACTGGCTTTACCGTGTGCCCAACATGGTCCCTGGCTGGCATACCTGGGGTGAGAACGTATGCAACCTAAAGTCGCCTTTTGGGCTTTCAGGGAGTGTTTTTATGTGCAAATGCCTGGCATATCTTACTAGCTGGCAAACCGTTGAAGGCTGGAAGGGTGGGCCATTCAGGTGGATCGACACCGGTAAGGTGCTTGATATTCTTCAAGGCCAGATTGATGAAGTGGGAAGGCCGGTCCTCTATGCGATGAAAGAGACAAAAGCCGGGCGAATGGCTTTGACCACGCATTGGATGCCTGTCAAGTTTTGTCCTAACTGTGGCTCGCCGGTCGCAGCTTGGGCCGAGGTAGTCGATCTGACTTCAGAGCAAGCGCCATTATGAATTTCGCGGTGATGGCGCTGATATTTCTTTGGGGTATTTCATCTTTGAATGGCGAAGACCTGGTTACCCCAGAATTCATTGTCCCTGAGATCGTTTTTGCGGCCTTGCCGAAGTGGGCCGCCTATTATTTGATTCTTGTACTTGCCTCGGGGCCGCCGTTGAGGCTTTGGCTTCGCCTGCCCTTCGTAAGAAGGCGGCTTCGCCGCATCGCGGTCAAGGTGCGAAGACTACGAAGCGAAATGAAGCGGCAGCGCTCAATCGACTCCGGTGCGCCGTACAGCTTTTAGAAGGGTTGACTTCGTGTTCTTCTAAGAAAGCGAAGTCATGGTGCAAATTCGCAGTTCTGCCAGCTTGTAATCCTTCCGGGGAGCGGTTACACTTCGCGAAGTCATTTCATGGTTTTGGGCATTTACGAAGTGGGATAATGGAATAAGGGGATGTAATGAGACTATGGCGCAATAACCCTGAAACACCTGAAGGGAAATACCCTATCGTGCTGAGACGGGATGGCTCGGCACTTCAAACACGTTACATCGTGATGACCTTGCGAGACCCCGCCACTGAGGCCGCCTTGCTCGGTTATGCCTTCGAAGCGGAGCGCCTAGGGTATGATCCAAACTACGTCCAGGATATCCGCGACATGGCTGAGGAGTGTCCTGGCATCATCATCGATGAAGGTGCGGGTGACCCAATGCAACCGCCCCATAGGGTTGACGACCCTGTTGTGATAGCCTGGGCTCGCTCCCTTGGCAGCCCGGGTGGATAGCCATGATGCAGCACGTCGACGCTATCATGATGCCAACCATCCTGGACGAAATCCCCGATGATGAAGGCTGTGAGGTCACCTGCTCTTGCCTGGGGTGTCCGCTGCCCCAGTGTCGATATGATGACCCCGCGTGGTACCGGCGCAGCAAGAGGTTTGCCAACGATCTGCTCAGAATGAAGATCATACGGGTTGAGGGTCTCACCGTCCACGAAGCGGCAGAGCGCTTCGAGATAACCGTCCGAACCGTCTTCAGAATCCAGCGCCGGTGTCGCCTAGCGGAACCCTCGGCAGTGGAAGAGGTGGCCCCATTCATCACAATGTTGGAGTTGGAATATGCTAGCTTGGCTTTGTTCAGGGTGCGGTAAAGAGCGCCCCGCAGATTCACTGTTTTTCGGCCTTGAATTACCGTTCCAGAATGGACGAATGCTGTTTTGCAAGCTCGCCTGTTTGAGGCTCAAAGTGAATGAGCTAATGGTAGACATCCCGGATGGCACTTGACATGGCTGTGATCGATAGGCCAAGGCCGTGCCCTCGGTGCGGTAAGCCCTTATTTCTACGACCGTTAACCCTCGGCGGGCCTGAGCGCTGGGCCTGTAGCGATTGGCCAAACTGTGACTATACCATCGTGGGAGAGCCGTAATGAGTAGATTTTCATGGATGGATGGCGGTGACGATGAAGACGGGAACCTGTCTATGGGGCGCTGGATGGGGCGGCGCAAAAAAGTCCTGAACGGGAAGCCAGGCAAGGAAGCCCTGGCCAACCTACACGAAGCGCTGCTGGCCATGCCTCACAAGAGATTGATCGAAGGAAGCCTTTGTGATGGCTCCGGGGTGTGCGCGGTTGGAGCCTGGATTTATCGGCGGTGGGTTGATGCGGGGATGGCCCCACGGAAAGCCTGGAAGGCCCTGCAAAGCATCGGGAAGGGCAAGGAAGCTGGCGATTACGACTACTGGGAAAATGGAGCCTACGAAGAATGGAGCCGCACCATAGACATAGCGCACCAAGAGTTGGATATCACCCGTACTTTGGCAGAGGTGGTGTCCGAGGTTAACGATGAAGGACGGGGCTATGGGTGCACCCCTGAAGTGCGTTATGACAGGGTACTCGAATGGGTAAGGAACCATTTAATATGACTCAGCCAACAAACAACGCCGTCGATTTACTGGCTATCTTGTCCGATGAACAAATTGATCGGTTCGAAGGAAGGTGGGGCGACCGGCCACACGACCAAGATGTCATTCATAAAATGCTGGCCCACCAGGTGAGGCAAACCCTGGAAACCGTTTACATGGCCGCCCTGCAAGGTGGGCCTGCAAACTTCGTTGACGCCCTTGAAACAGCCCTGGGCGTGAATCTTATCCCAGTCATGGACGGCGACGGCTTCAAACACACCACGGAATGGGAAGGCAATGTGGTCGGGGAACCCTGTCGGCTTTTATTGGAGCAGTGCCGTTCCTACAATGCTGGGAGCATGGCGTTGATAATGTACAACGGGGCGGACGAACCCCAGGCAGGGGTGTTGGTTTACGACGATCCTGCGATGCTGACGGAGCTGTTGAAGGCGGTCCAGGTGATTGAGGCGGACACACCTCCGGGTGAAGGGTGCTCACACTCTCAGGGCGAAGATGTGTCCGGGGTACTCTAGAGCTATCAATTTTAACAGTGAGGCTCAGAAATGACACCCGACTTGGCTAGCTACGATTTGATCCTGGTTAACAGCTCCGGCGGCAAAGACTCCCAGGCGATGCTTGACTATGTGAACACCCTGGCGATCCACGCCGACGTAAAGGACCGCATGGTAGTGGTTCACGCGGACCTTGGCCGCGTTGAATGGGCAGGCACCGCTGAGCTGGCCGAGCGCCAGGCCAAGCATTACGGCATTCCATTCCAAAAGGTCAGCAGGCCCCAGGGCGATTTACTTGACCATGTGAGGGAGCGCGGCATGTGGCCGTCACCGACCCAGAGATATTGCACCAGCGACCACAAGCGGGGCCAGGTCGCCAAGGTCATCACGAAGTTGAACCGGCTCGCAGTCCACAGGGAAGAAACCCTGGGCGAAGTGTACCGCGTCCTGAACTGCATGGGGCTGCGAGCTGAAGAATCGCCAGCAAGAGCTAAGAAACCGACCTTCCAGAAGGACGCAAGGGCGTCCAACCAGACCCGCCACGTCGACACCTGGCTGCCCATACAGGACTGGCCCGAGGCCGAAGTGTGGGCCAACATTCGGGCCAGCGGGGTTGAACACCACCAGGCATACGATTTGGGCATGCCAAGACTTTCCTGCGTGTTCTGTATCTTCGCACCAAGGCCCGCGTTGGTGCTGGCTGCCCGTCACAACCCCGAGCTTTTAGACGAATACGTAGCGGTCGAAGCCGCCATCGGGCATACCTTCAAGGCCAGTCTAACCCTCGCGGAGATCAAAGCCGAAGCCGACGCAGGCGAGCCGGTCGGGGCGATGAATGGCAATTGGTGTCTGTAACCGAGGCCCCTGCCGACGACGGTCGTTGTCGGTGTATGATCTGCTGGGAGCCGGTTGATCTGACTGAATACGATTGGGAAGATGGGAGCACCTGGGCCTATTGTCGGCCTTGTGATTGTTGGACCGAGTACCCGGACGGGAGCGACTAGGCATATGAGCGGTGAGTTTCTGTGGCAAATCACTTTGCAGGGGGGAGTCCTTTGCAGGCACGCCTGGTGGCAATGGAGCGATCTAAGTCGATTCGGCCTTCGGATGCATCTCGGTCGACGCGGCTGGTTAAATTAGGAGCGTTGTATGAGCCAGCTCGCTTTCAATTTACTGTTTACGATGGCAGCGTCAAGCAGCCTGTCAATAACTATGTACTCAGTCTTTGCCACCTTCCTGCCAGGCAGGGTTCTCTTAGCGTTGACAGCGGTCGCCTGGTTGTTGTTATTCGACAAAATGTATTCCCACCTGGAAACGGTCTAATATGAGCCAGCTACCTTTCAACTTCGCAGCGGGTGAGGCCGCCAGAGATGCCGCCCTGGAACAAGTTGAGGGCGCAGCCGACCGTGAATGGAAGGATGAAGCCCTGGAAGCGGTTTACAAGACCGCCTTGCAAATGCCGAGTTTCATAGTGGATGAAGTCTGGGGTAGACTGGCGGATGGAGTCGATACCCACGATTTGCGAGCCATGGGGCCGGTGATGAAAAAGGCTCAATCGATGGGTTACATCATCCCCACAGAACGATACCAACTAACGGCCAGAGCTTCCAGCCACCGCAGTCCAAGGCGCATCTGGGAATCCAACATTTTGATAGGGGGTGCTACGAATGGACATCCACATCACGATTCCATTGAACCTGGCTCACGACCCTGAAGGCGCGCTCGAATGCGACAAAACGCTCTTCCGGTTGGCCAGCAAGGGAACGGCCAGCGCCCAGGCACTGGAAGACGAAGGCTACATCCGCGAAGAGGATTTGACCGTGGGCGAACGGATCGTATTGTGGACACTGGTTGGCAGCATCGTTAGGTCTGAACCAAGCGCGATCCCGTGGTCCGTCAAGATCGTTCCAGATGAAGCAGAGTCCGCCCTATGGGCTGAGGCGCTGCGTGGCAGCCCTGAGAACCAGCAACCCTACTGAGGTTTCAATGCTTGTCCCATATTCACCCCAACCCATCCAGATTATCGACATTGAAGACAGCCTTCCCATGAAAAAAGAGGCTCTCAGCGAAGAGGGCTACGAGCGCCTGAAGGCTTCCTTCGACAATTGGCGTGATACCTTGATTTGCAAGGTGCTCAAATGCACCGGCCTTCGAGCTGGTGAGGTGCTCCGCACCAATGCTGACCTGTACAAGCTCAGGGGGCCGGATTATTACCTTATCATCGTCCGATCAAAGAGGGCTGGCCGTGATCCGGAATACGAGCGTATGTACCTACCGCCGGTCCTGGGAGTGGAACTTCGCAATTTCATGGAAGGTAACCAGGTGGTCGCCGGGCAACCCCCTTTCCAGGGTCGAGTGAAAGGCCAGATGCTGACCCTTCGCGCTTTGGAATATTCGTTTGAAAGGGCATGCGCTCGGGCTGGAATACACCCCGCAGTGACACCCCACGGACTCAGGCACCTCAACTGCCAGGTGATGCTTGACAACGATGTTCCCTTGGCCGTGGTTTCAGCCCTGCTCGGGCATGCCAGCGAACGAACCACCCTGAAATGGTATTACGATCTTACATACGAAAAGCGGCGTGCTATCGCTGCGAGGATGAAGCCATGAAAATGTCACAGTGTCGACCCGGGGTCACCGTGAGGGTTTTATATGAGTGCCCCGACTACGCAATGTTGCCAACCCAGTCGGCCAAGGCTGAGCATCTTCAGCTCTGCCATATCCACAGCCTCTTGAAGGTCCGCCACGCCATGCCTCGATGCGGCAAGGTGTTGGTTGAGGGTATAGAGGGCCGAGGGTTCAACAGCGTCGTGCTGGTGAACCCTGCGAGCCTGGTTCACGCACCAGGCCGGTAAAATTGGGCACACTGGGCTTAGCAGGGCATAAATCTGTGGGCGAAATCGGCTCCGGCCACCCATTGGACTGGTTCACGCCGGAGTGCTTAAAATCCCCAGGGCCTTCGCAGGATTGCCATACAGGGATTCTAGCTACGGATTCAGAGGCGGGGCAAGTGTCTTTCTTGAAGCCGTCACAAAAGGGCAAGGGGTGCTCGAACTGCCCGAAACGCCTGCCAGTGCTCGAATTGGAAGGGGGGTCTTACTGTCTCAAATGCGTTGGACTCTGGTTCCCATCATGGACCGCCAAACAGGTGAAGACCTGGGTCGCCACTCAGGTCAAACTAGCCAAACAGATCAAGGCTGAGAAGGAACGGCTTGCAGATGAATAACGACGAACTGTTTAATATGTTGTCCGTGTGGGTGCTGGTGGTGAGGTGGTGGTGGGTATGGTTCGCCGGTGGAATTACCGGAGTGCTAATCATGAGTGGCTTCATAGCGTTCACGCCTGTCGCTCCTGTCGCCACGGAGTACGCTTCCGATGCGGTCCTGCTGGCAACTGACAGCAACTCGGCGGTGTTCTACAGCACAGTTGCTGATATATGGTTCGCTGACTTCGAGAGCGTTGGCCACACCAGGGCCACCACAGGCGTGGTGATTGAAGTCAGCCTTCGGGTCCGGCGGGCAGTGGCTCCCGACGCTGCCCTTTCGGAATTGATCGTGGCCATGGTCGCCCAGGGACAGCAACTGCGGGCCTTGCAATCCGCCGAACGCCTGGATGCAGCTCGGGCGCTGACAGCGTTCAACGGGGTGGATGTCTTGATTGATCCGTCGTATTTGGCCCCGTCCTTGGGAACACTCACCGTGTTGCGCCCGCCGAGCGCCCCACGTCCTCTTACTCCCGAGGTGGGGGGCCTGACCCACATGTCCAAGATGGCATTCGCGGGTCTCATGGGCCTGGTTATTGCAATCACGATAACTCTGAGCGTTGAATACTTCACCAAGATACGGACCGAATTCAAGCACTTGAAGGGGGAAGCGATCTAATGAGTTGCAAGGGTTTGGGGTCATCATCCTGCCCAACGGCCAAGACATCACTGTGCGCATGTAGCTGCGGCGGCGCTTGCCACGGTCAGAACTTGCCCACAGCAGAGCGCCCGAGTCAGGTTATGGCGATCACCCGAAGCCAGCAGGCAATGATTGATGTTCTGGACATTCTGAATTTGCATTTTCCTGTCCTAGTCCAGCGCCGCAAACGCCGCAAGACGCCGACCCGCCCGAGCCACCATGCTGCTCTTCTGAAGCGCCTGTGGCGGGCTGGGATTCGCTCCTATCCCATCGGCGGTGGAAGTGGAACCGCCTACGCTGTCAGGGATAGCCTTTTCCCTGGGATTGCCATTACCGGCCTCAATACCAAGGTACTCGAAGAAATTATTGCGATACTTCAGTGGGCCGATAAACCCACGCCAGAGGGCGACCCGCCGGAAATGTCAGACCATCTGAAGGCCGAGGTCGAAGAGATAATGGGAGCCATGTATATAGACAAGCCGTTTGACCCTGACAACCCTAGCGGGCGGAAGACCGCACCCAAGGCTGAGGCCGAAAGTGAAGGAAAGGAATAGCGTTATGGGTACTGTGACGACATTATGCATGGGGTACAGGGATGGGAAAGAGGTCCGCGAATGCGGCAAGCTTCTAGGGACCGTGGAACACAACGGACCTGATATGACTTCTCACGGAGTTTGCGCCGAGTGCTTCGTAATAACCACAGGCGTACCCGACCACTGGAAAGGGAAAGAGGGGGAGTACGCCGAGGTCTGCCGAGCGATTTACCGCGACCGTGACACCGTTCGAGGATGATCGACGGTCCATCAACCCGTGAGTGGAGTGAGGGGAGCTGCCTCGGTTGTGGCTTCCCGTTGAAGCCTGGCATCGCCGGTGATTCAGACTGGTGGTGTTGGGCCTGCTTTGCTGGCATACCCATTTACACCATCAATATGCGAACCGAGATGGACGCGCGGCTTGCCTGGCTGATAATCCAAGTCTTGCTTCATGGTTACGACGAACGTCGCCACCGTCCATTCCCGGGCGATCCGGTCACACCGCCCGCGCCCAGCGTCGCCACCGTGATCGGCAAGGGAAGCATTTCAAGCAAAGTGAAGCAGCTCGACCTTCTGGAATACGCGGGCCGCCGAACCACCATGGTTGCCGCCGGTGCGGATAGTTGGAAGGGTTGCTGCCCGATCCACAATGAAAAGACGGCTTCATTCCACGTCTGGGCTAACCCCTGGCGTTGGCGCTGCTTCGGGGCCTGCGCCACAGGTGGCGACATTATTGACCTGGCGCGAGAGCTGAAAAAGAGGCCCTCGCGGCATGGCTGAAAGCGATTTCCTGGACATCGCCAAAGAGCTGCTCAGCGAATTCGGTATCGGTCTAAATGGCCACGGCGAAGATACTGCGCTCTACGTCTTCCCCTTCACAGACCTGGGCAACGGGGAGCGACTCGCCGCCATGTGCGGGGCAAATATACGGTACTGCCACGCCTGGCATGTCTGGCTTCTGTGGGATGGACGGCGTTGGCGCAATGATGATAGCGGGGGGATCAATCGCCTGGCTGCCCTAACGGTGCGAGCCATGTTCGCTGAGGCTTCGACCCTGATAAGCGCCAGCAAAGATGTGACCGACAGGGAAGAGGGTGGTCGTATTGCCGAGATCGGTGAGAAGCTGTCGGCATGGGCCAGAAAGTCAGAGGCCCGCGCGCGCCTGGAAGCAATGATTGCCTTGGCCCAGTCCATAGAAGGCATCCCCGTTAGCCCGATAGAACTGGACACCGACCCATGGCTCTTGAATTGTACGAATGGAACCCTCAATCTTCACACGGGGGAGCTGCAACAGCACCAACAGTCGGACCTGATTACGATGCTGGCTCCCGTAGCATACGAACCCGACGCCCGATACAGCCCATGGGATGACTTCCTGGCCCGCATCTTGCCGGACACGGACTTGCGGTCCTTCGTCCAAAGGGCCATCGGTTATTCCCTGGTGGGCGTGGCCAATGAAGAGCGTCTGTTTTTCGCCTACGGCCCAACCGCCACAGGGAAGAGCACTCTTTTGAGGGCGGTCACCTCGGCAATGGGGGAGTATTCGGCAACCGCCAACTTTGGCACCTTTCTCGAAGCGAACCGCAAGGGTGGGGATGCCTCGGAAGACCTGGCCAGGCTGGCAGGTAAACGCTTGGTGGTCTCCATCGAAGTAGAAGAGGGCAGCAAGATGGCCGAGGCGGTACTTCTATCCGTGACTGGCGGGGAGACCATCGCCGCCAGGTACCTACACCAGAACACCTTCGAGTTCATCCCCCAATTCACTCTATGGCTGGCCGCCAACAATCGGCCTAGGATTAGCGATACCAACGACGCGGTGTGGCGTCGGATCACACAGGTACCGTTCCTCAGCCAGATTCCCGAGGAAGAGCGGGATGAAGGTCTGAAGGCGGTGTTGACGGACCAATACGTCGCCGCCCCTGCTGTGTTCGCGTGGGCAGTGGCCGGATGCCTGGCTTGGCAAACCGTAGGGCTAGCGGTTCCGGATGTAGTGAACACGACCACACAAGAGTACCGCGATGAAGTGAATCCGTTACTTGAATTTATACAGGATTGCTGTGCCCTGCTACCCGATGCCCGTACCAGCAACACTGAGATATGGGAGCGGTACAACCGGTGGGCCAAGGATAACAGCGTCCGAAGGCCCCTTGGCAAGAAAGGCTTCAGCCAGCGCCTTAGCATGATGGCGGAAGTCGAAGCTCTGAAGAGTGGCAGCACACGGTTTTGGGTGGGGATTGGCCTGTCAGCCGACGAAAAGCTGCTATGATGTTCGAGGGACACTTGGGACACTTGGGACACTTGGCCCTTTCTGAGCGTCTTTTTTTTGAGGTTCTGGCCCAGTGAAAGCTATCACGTAGGGTAAAACCCTAAACCAACCGTCTGAAGTGTCCCAAGTGTCCCAAATGAAAATTTCGAATTTCGCATTACGCAAAACGTAAACACAAAAGGGGGATACTCATGCTCAAACAGGTGGACTGCCTAGACAAGGGTTACGTTAGACTGGTGACTTGGTTACCCCAGGACATGGCTGAGTTGTATGAAGCCATTCAAGGGGAGTTGCCCACGAGAAGCTTGCGGTTTCTGCTCAATCGCGAAGACCTCGCGGGGGTGAATGCGGCCAAAGCATCTTTCGCCAAGAGTTCCAACGCCCTCGGGGCGGGCGAACGGCGGCTAATAGACTTCCTGGCGAAAGAAGGCCACACCAGCCCGTTCCGGCACACCATGGTGACCTTAGAGGTCAAGGCCCCTATGATGGTGGCCCGCCAGTGGTTCAAGTACCGAGTCGGCTCCGAACATACCGGAGACTCTTCGGAAATGCTTGGCTTCGACTTCGGCCAGGGGGATGATGGTGGGTTCGGGGATGTGCTGTACGCTCGTAATGAGTCGAGCCGTAGGTATGTCACCAGTGAACCGGAGTTCTATTGCCCTTCAGAATGGAGAGGCGCGCCAGACAACAAAAAGCAGGGGAGTAGTGGCCGCTTGGACGCTGGCCCCGAAATGGCTTTGCAGGAAATGCTGGAACGGCGACAACTACAGGGCGTCCTGGACTACGAGGAAGCTTTGAAGGTGGGGGTCTGCGCGGAGCAGGCGCGACTCTTCCTGCCATCTTATGGGCTATACTTATTTTGGCGGTGGTCTGCAAGCCTACAGGGGGTATGTCACTTCCTCAACCAACGGCTGGATGAAGCCGCCCAGGTAGAGATACAGACCTATGCCCAGGCCGTATACTCTCTGGTTAGCCAAGAGGGAGTGTATCCACTGTCCACGGTAGCTTTGACGGGGAAGGTGTCAGTAGATGCTTAATGCGACTAAGGAACCCAGAGTGATGGATGGATCGGCCAGCAGTGAGGGGGAAGAGGGGGAAGAGGGGGATTTTCTTTTTTATGAAGGCGCGACCATAGTTGGATGGATTGACGCGGACTGTTATGTCTGCGCCTGGAAGAGGGGCCACGTCAAATGGCCGAATGCCGCGATGGGGCATACCTTGGATATGGACAGTGACGACCTGGTTGCCGAGTGCGTCCTGGAGTCGAACGTTAGGCATCGGCGGGAGTCTTAGGCCGGTCAAGGTGCCCAACCAAGAGCCACCAAAACAACCCCATAGGCCCTATCCAAGTGTGGTAATACATGATGGATAGCAGGCCGATGGCTAGCAGCATTGCCCAATCGAAGCCACACCTGGGGCGACGGTAAAGGGCGATCCCGCCCACAAGAAGCCAGGCGACACCGGACAGCACGCCGGTCTCGACGGCCATCCGGAAAGGTACGCTGTGTAATTGGCTATCCGTGAACCCCATCGGGATGAACACGTTGCCAATGGTCGGCGGCTCACCAGGCGACAAGCGCCAGGCAATGTCCTGGCCATTCTGCTTCACGAGTGTGCCGGTATTGTCGTTGGTGCCCCTTCCAGTAAGAAAACTGGAAGCGATAGAGTCGTACTGAGCCAGGCCCACGAAGATGAATGCGGCCAGAACCCCCACGAGTAGATAACGCCAGGGGATATGGCGCGCCAGAAAGATCAACCCAAATACGGTGACCGCGACCACCACGGTCCACCGCGACCCGCTGAATAGTATTGGCACTAAAAGAGGTATAGCCAACCATTTCAAACGCGGGTGGTGGATAACAAACAGAGCGCCGAGCAGTAGGAAGGCCGAGCCAGCGTTGACGTTGTGGGCCAGCCCGCCAACCCGAGGCGCTTCCGTGTAGAACCATTCCCAGGTCATCAAGGCTGCCTGGCCCAGCCAGACGGGAATCAGGCAATAGAAAATACGCTGGCCGTTCTTTATGAACATCAAAAAGAAAAGCATGACAGTCAGACTAGCCCCGAATGCCGTTGCAGGAAAGCTTCTATCCACGAGCATACTGACAGGTACGGCGACCAAAGCTGAGATCACGATTAGCCCGACGATTGCCTTTACGGGTGACCATGAGATGCGCTTGGGGGCGTAGGTATATCCCAGGCCTAGGAAGCCCAAATACCAACAAAAGGTCAAACTCAGCAGTGCCGGTTCCGTGAGGGCCAACGTGAATGCGCTGGCGAAACAAACGGCTGAAAAGTTGGCCTCAGTACAGTAATCTCTAAGAGCGGCCAGGGAAGAAACGTTTCTGAATGGCCTGCTTGCCAATTTCAAATTTTCTGCGATCAACAAGGGCTGCCCCCTTTGCACGAGTGCGAAACGTTATTTGCACCTGGAACATCCGGAGAGCTGTTGCGGGGCCGACCGCTTTCACCAGGCTGAGAGCGAAGGCAGGCATGCGGGAGTCGGGAATATCAGTGACCTTGCCGGTCGGTTTGATGAACTTTCCCCTCAGAGCCAGGGTGGTCATGAAGCCTTTTCGTTTGATCTTGATTCGCGGGGCCACCGTGCGTCTACGCAAAGGCCGCCTGCCGTCCAGATGTGGCATCTTGCATCACCTCAGAGAACGATTTCCCACAGTGTGACCGAGCCGTGTTGGTATCTGGGGGTCAGCCAGGGCACCTGGGTTAAATTGGCCCAGGGGTCGGGAGTTGGAGCGCCGTAGACGGGTGCGGCCATGATGTCTTCGGGCATACGATCATCTATCAGTAAGTAACGAGCGCCCAGAGCGTTGGCGCTGGCCCTTGGGTCGCACCCTTCGATCCAACCCAGAAGGCACCGCACATGACGGTCCTCTTCGGAGTAGAAGGGCGACGGCTCTAGGCTCCATGTGTTCGGGGCTTCGACCTGGTTCATAGCCGCTACCCAATGGCTAAGGCTGTAAGCGTTTGTGATGATTGCTTTGTCGGGATGCCCTGCCTGTGCGACCGAGAGAGCATCGACTGTCTCTGGCAACACCATGTCCTTGAAGTTCGTCTGAGCGTTGAAAATGAACACCTGCCCCCACAGCAAGACCGCCCACACCGCCACCATTGGGACCACTGTAGCCCACTCTTGCCTGAGCGAAGGAAGCAATGGGAATGTTCGGCAGAGAAGGTGGGCAATGGCAGGGTAGACAAGAATGCCCAGTAAGTACCTCGACCGAAACAGGATGTTGATGATCGCTTCATCCCAGCTCAGGAATAGCATCATGGTCCCGAGTAAACCCAGAAGCAGGGCAACTGTCTTCATGCGGCAGTCAGTAGATTCCTTTCTGAGAAAGTATATTAACGCGGCGACTATGGGGAATTGGAGTAAAAGGGCTGGGTCAGTCCAGTGAACCATCGTGAGGATCGGCCCTGGGAACCGCAATTCACTGTTGCCAGGTGCATTCGTGAGATACCAAGGGAGTGCGCCAAGGCCGATTAGCATTCCAGTGGCGGCGGCAGGAAGCACGTAGCGGAGTATGTTGCCCTGTTGCGGCCCAATGAGTGCCCCAGGTTCCTCACGACGTGCGAAAAGGAAGAGGGAGATCGTTGCCGCGACCAACACAATTGCGCCGATGGCAGCCGCCGTCTGATTGATGTACGGGAGTAAGGCCACGGACGAAGCCAGGATCACAAGGTGCAACCTGGTTGGTCCGCGCGACAGCCTGAACAAAGACCACAAGGCCATCCCAATGCAGGTAAAGCCAATCAAGGGCAATGAGCCGGTGACCATCATCTCCATCTGCATCATATCGACGGTGAAGAAAGCTACGGCGAAGATGGCCGCCGAGCGGTTTACCAGGTCACGAGTTAACAGGTAGACAGGGATTATAGGGAGCAGGGAGAAGAGCACCGTCCATATCTTGTAGCCGAGATCGTAGCCGAGTTCGAGGAAGGGCACCAACAGCCACCCTGGGGCCAATGGCGGTCTGGGGAAGCCCACGGAAGTTGCATCTTTACCCTGGACATCCAGGGCGGACAGGATGTAGGCCCCACCATCAATGCCAAGAAAGTTGGGATGGTTCAATGAGAGTAACAAACGTAATGTGAGCGCCGTGCCCACAAACAACAAAAGCCACTGGTAGTGGCGGACCCTGAAAAAGAAAGACGCCACCCATTCGGAGCAAGTCCAGAAGTGGGTGGCGTCGTGTTGACCGGCCAGGAACCGCAATTTATCTTCGCCGTCGACGAACCGCACTTATGCCAGTCGCAACCGCGCCGGGGAAGAAGAAGTTGACGATCCAGAGAATGAGCCCGGCGATTACGACGGTACCAACGATCAGCACCAGCGCCGAGCCGCCCGTGAATGAACCCAGAATGGCCAGGCTGGCCGTGTCGGTTACCGAAGTCAAGATCGTGGGTAATAGGGCGAAGGCCACTATCACGAAAATCAAGACGCCGATTAGTTTTTGTACGCCACCTGTCATGTCATACCTCCTTTCCGGCTTTCCGGCCTAACGTCGGCGACCGGCTGCTGTTGCTGCGAGTACGAAAGCTACCGCCGTGAAAAGAACCAACCCCACGGCCAGGTAAGGCATGAAGGCAATGAATTGGCTGAGCGGTCCTGTGGTCACGGCCACAACATCGACGGCCATGTCACCGAGCTGTCCTACAACCAGGAAGCCCATCAACACGGCCAGAAGTAGCCCAAAGGCGGTTGCGATTCGCATGGGGTAATGGAACCACACAGGACTGGCAAAGTCAAAGTATCGCTTATTCGATATTATCGAACCTGGGACATACATACTATATTGATTTAATGTAGCCGATCCATTACACTGGGCCATCATGACAACATCCAACATGCCACCGCAGTATGGTAGCTTCGATGAAACCATCGATACTCTGGAAAAACTGAGAGACCACTGTGCGCTGACACCTTACCGTCTGGGCCAGCTACTTGGGATGCGGACCCCAGGTAATTGCTACCGATGGTTCGATGGGAAGTACCGCCCCTCTCCAAAATATTGCATAAGGATTATCCGTCTGTTGCAAATGACGGCCTTCGAGGGGGTGAGATTGTCCCTGGTTGAAACGATCAATTGGCCACAGGGTCAAATCATTTTGAAGGGGGCAGCTAATGGCGAACAAGATCGTAATGGAGTACATCCAAGCAAACGGCAGGTTCCGGAGAGCCGTAGCCCATACGGAGTCCCAATGGCCGAATTTCTTAATTAACCACACTGATAGACAGGCTCATAGCCTTGTAGATGGACCGGTCTTCTCAATGGATGGGAAAGAACGGTCCTTCCAGACCTGGGAAGAGCTTGTCAGTGCTCCTATCCCTGAATTACAGCATCATCCCGACCGACTCCTATGTGTTGCTGAGGATCAAAATATCTGGCCAGTCTCCAATAACTATTTCCCAGACATTGGTGACCGCCAATTGCAGTTCAAAGAGTTCAGTGAAGACGCCGAGCAGAACGCCGTAGCCTCGGCGGCCAGGGACGCTGCTGGGAACGGCCTGGTGAACGCTTGGTCTATCGCCTCTTTGATGATCTTCACCATCGTCGCCGCCGTCATTCTGTTGATCGCCCTACAAAGTGATCTGGCCCAACAGGCGGTCGGGGGAGTCGTGGCCCTGCCCATATTGATGTTAACTGGATGGTCCGCATGATCGGTCCGTTGACCCCGCCCCATTCGGATGAAAAGCGGAAACGATTCCACGTCCGGCTGCCTTCCTGGCGATGGCTGAGTTCTCTAAAGAGGGCCATGGCCCACCGTGCTCAGGCCAGGCGTAAGGCCTATTTGGAAGAGGCGGCCAGCGCTCACAGGGATGACGTTGACGAAGCAGAAGGCACGATAATAATCCCGAAGCCGTCATTCTGGGCAAGGCACAGAAGGGAACGTTTCAAAGACTGGGAGACAGTCAGAGTGTATGACGAATTGGCCGGGTATCCGTGGTCATGCAGGATGCCCATGAAAGTTCTGGCGGCCCACCTGTCTTCGGACTGCCGGTACACTCAGGAATTGGGCACCGCCAGACGGATGGCCTATGCCCTCTACGGCACCGTCGCCTTTCTGTTAACCCTGGCTTTTTGCTGGGCCTTGGAGTGGCCATTGCTATGGGCGTTCGTAGTTGCGGCCCTGGTGGCCCCGGCCGGGATTCTTTGGGGCCATGTCAAAGGCTTCAAGATGTTCATGCTACCCCCAGTATGGATAGTAAGGCGGCTCCATCACCAAGAGGAAATAGAAGACGGGGTGTACCAGGTTGACTATGAGCACCTGCCAGAAATCGTAGCTGAGGTTCATACGCAGGGCACCGGGATGCCACCCGAAGTGGCGATGGCCGAGCGTCTTCGAGAAGCGGAGAGCGCCCTGGCAGCATCTGGGAGCAGCGGACAGGGAGGGCAGAATGGGACAACCGCGACGATAACCAAGACGGTCAGTAATCTGGCGCGGGCGTTCACTCCGCGCATCTGGCGGGCGTACATGCTGTACGAATTCCTGAAAGGGCGAGATGTCAGAGAGGAAATGCGTGGCCCCCCTGGCACGGATGATAAAATTCAGAAAATCAGCATGGCAGGGATGGCCCTGGGCAGTATAGGGCTCCTGGTTGCGGCGCTATTTTTATTGAGCTGAGAAACGGCTAAGGTGGGCATCAATGGCTGAGCCTGAATACGAAGACCACGAAAACGGCTATGACCCCGACGATTTACCCGATGTTGAGGTTGAACCGAGTAGCACCGGGAACGACAACACCCCAAGCGTAAAGGGGCTGATAATCCAGCCATTCCCGCAGGGGCAGCAACATAACCCCATCGAAAAATTCATGAAGGGCAGCAATAAGCCCGATGAATTCATACCTTTGACCTATGTCACGGATCAAGAAATCAGCAGGCATTCTCGTATGCTCTACTTTTCCAACATCGCAAATTACGCCAATGGAAGAATGCAGGATGTCATGTTGTTCACATACAACCTGAAGCGGGCTAGGCTTGGTCAAACGGGCAAGGATGTGGTTGCGATGGTCAGCGGAGAAAGGCAGCGTGCCCAACGGGATTGGGAAAGCCGCCAGAATCGGATAATGAGTCGATCACGCAACAACTCGCCCCTTGGCAATAACACCACGGACATGACAGGAGCGAATGGATGACCATTGGTTTCGCGCCCCCGCCACATCGTTCCCTTGTCCCAGGTGGCGGGGCATTGTATAACGGGATGGGGTTCAGCAGTGGCGACGAATCGCCAAGGCTTTTCGCGCCGGAAGACATCATACACAGTCAGGAATTGGACCCGGTGATCGTGCTCTTTTTCGGGAGACGGGGAGACGGGAAAACGCTGTGCATGTCCTTCATGGCGGCGGCGATGCGGGCGGCATATTTGAAGGCTGGTAAGAACTTTTCGGAGC
>Ga0114923_10000713_pt1 | contig 24542 bp, 28 predicted proteins | sample SumtaG_FD_89578 | JGI IMG/M metagenome (GOLD analysis project Ga0114923, IMG submission 89578) | Deep subsurface microbial communities from Indian Ocean to uncover new lineages of life (NeLLi) - Sumatra_00157 metaG | ecosystem: Environmental > Aquatic > Marine > Oceanic > Sediment | place: near...
AGTAATTCCTACAATATTTTAAAACAATTAGTTTTATTAAACTCTTTGGCAAAGATCTGAAGTTTTTGTTTAGTATTTCTGACTATTAAATCTGAATTTATTCATATAAAAAGAATTAATATCATTGAATTCTTGTTATAATCCATGGTTGATAAAGAAAAAATCAAGTTATGCGCTGAAAACATCGCCAATAGCATAAACATGAAAAAAGAGGGGGAGTACATCTTTATAAAGGGGGGTTTTATACTCATCAATTATTAGAAGAAATTGGATTAAATATTCTACGAAAAGGAGGAATTCCACACATAACTTCTACAAGTGATTATTATGATGAATTTATTTTCCAGGATGATTTAATAAAGCCTAATATCATTGAAAAAACACCAATGCATTATTTAAAGTTAATAGAAAAAATGGATGCCTATATTGTTATTGAACCACTCGAAGATCTATCAATTCGAAACAAGGCGCCGAAAGAAAAATTGGATGCTTATACCAAATCTATTGCTCCTTCTAGAGATATTATATATGGATTTAAAAAGGAATATGCTCCAGGGAAGAAATGGTGTTATGCTGCTTGACCTTCAAAAAAAGCTGCTAAATACTATAATATTAACTATAATCTCTTTGAAAAATTTATTGTTGATGGAATGAGTATTCCAACTGAGAAAATCACGAGAATTGTCAAGAATTTAGGAGATCAGTTTATTAGTGCTAAGAAAGTTTATGTGAGTGATAATAATGGTACAGATTTTTGGGTATCAGTTGAAGATCGAACAAGAATTCTTGATAATGGAGTTCTTTCAGATGAACAAATTGCATTAGGAGATTTAGGGGGTAATTTGCCCTCAGGTGAGGTTTTCTTCCCGCCCATTGAAACTCGAGGAGAAGGGAAAATATTTGTTCCTTTAACTAAAGAACGATACACCCATAAAATTATTAAAAATGCAGAGATTTTTTTTAAGGATGGGAAATTAGAACTTGATAAAATTACAGCAGATTCTAACAGAGACATTTTAATCAAAGCTTTCAAACAAGCCGAAGATATTGACAGAGCGAACAATGTTTCAGAACTTCGAACTTACAATGTAGCGGAACTTGGTATCGGATGTAACCCTGTAATAACTAAAGCAATTGGTTATATTCTCACAGATGAAAAAATAAACGGAAGTGTTCATGTTGCATTTGGATTCAATAAATCTTTCGGGGGAACTTCAACCTCTCAAATGCATTGGGATTTTGTTACAGCTCCTATAGCGAATATAACTGTAGAATATAAAGATAATTCCCAAAGAACAATAATGGAAAACGGAAAATTATTATGATGAATTTCAGTGATACTTTTTTCTAATCCTTTAGTAGGTCATAATTAATTTGCTCTAAATAATCTAAAATTTTCTCAAAAACCATTTTCTTAAAATTAATTCTGTCTGTTTTGAAAATGAATTTATTAACAATGGTTTTTTCTCCTGTTGAGAACCCAATAAAAACTGTACCAACAGGTTTTTCTGGAGTACCACCGGAGGGACCAGCAATACCACTAACACCAATTCCAATATCAACTTTTGATAGTTTTTTAATATTAGATGCTAATTGTTTTACAACAGATTCAGATACAGCTCCGTGAATTTTTATGGATTTAGGGGATACTTTCAGCAATTCAATTTTTGCTTGATTACTATAGCATACTATTCCTCTTTCAAATACATTAGAAGCTCCAGGAATATTTGTCATCATGTGTGAGACATATCCCCCTGTACAAGATTCAGCAATTGCAATCCTTAAGTTTCTCTTGTTAAACTTTTCAACAATTTTCTGTAATCTTTCTAATTTATTCATGTTTTCAATTACCTTTGAATTGTAAATTTTTTACCACAGACTTTACAAAATATACCATGTTCATTGATGGGATTACCACAATAAGGACAATACCAATCATAAGTCTTTTTTTGGGGGGCAATAATTTTATAAATTTCAGGCTCTTTATCACCAAATGGCTGAAAATCCAAATTTTTCTCAATAACTTCTTGATAACATTTAGGACAGTTTCGCTTTTGTTTAGTAATATAGTATATCAGATAGGGATTTAAAATCATGAAGCCCCACATGAAAAAAATAAAGAGAAAAAGCCCAACAAAAAAAGAAAGGAAAAATATTGTTAAAATAATTAAAATCGTTAAAATACTAATAGCAAAAGCCCCAAATATCTTAATATTGAATTCGGGTTTAGTAGGAAACACATTCATCTGACAATTCCTACAAAACTGCATATCATCTAAATTTTGAGGCATTTATCCCAATATAAATATTTAAAACGAGTTACTATTATTAATATAAATTAAGAACAAATAAAAATAAATAAAAAATAATACCTTAAAGGTTTTGAATTTAATATACAATTAACCAAGAAATTCTTAAAAAATTCAATAAAGTGAAATATATGGGAAATGATGATGCTTCTAAAGGGTTTGTCTTCAAGATCACTGTCCTCGATAATTAATCGATAACGATCATAGTCATCGGCGATGGAGCCGTTGGAAAGACAAGCCTAATTAAAAAATATACCAAAGGCAGTTTTGCAAAAGATTATATTAAAACAATTGGTGCACAATTTAGTAAGTATGACGAGGATATTGAAGGAAATAATTGTAAATTGTTTTTTTGGGATATAGCCGGCCAACGTGAATTTGATTTCATGCGACCTACATTCTATAAAGGTTCTAAAGCTGCTATTATTGTTTTTAGCCATACCGACGAAGAAAGTTTTAAAAAAATTCCTGAATGGCATGAAGATATTAAAAAGCATGTAGGTGAACTTCCGATTGTGTTATTTGGAAATAAAATCGACTTAGTGGATGAGGAGAATTCCAATGAAAAAGAAATTCAAGAACTTATTAAAGAAAGAGGTTTTTTGGGGTATTTCAGAACATCAGCAAAAACAGGATCAGGAGTATATGAAGCATTTCAAGCAATTATAAAGAATTTATATAACAAATTCAAAGAAGCCTAAAAAATGTATGATGCTGCTGACCAGAGCTATCCGAAAATCTTGTTTTTCTCATCGACTCACTGCGCCCCATGTCTACCCGTGGAGATCATGTTAAAGAGAATTAATCTCTCTATGTTTGGTAAAAAATTAAGGATCGAAAAAATATCAATCGACCTTGAAGAAAATCATCACCTTACTCAAGAATATCTAATAACATCAGTTCCCACATTGATAATAGCAGATAAAAGGTTATCAGTAAATATTGCAGAAGAGGAGATTATTGATGCGATCTTATACGCATTTATCTCTTCAGTACAATTATGAGAAATAATTTATAAAAATTTAAAATAAAAAAACATAATAATAAGAAATGAAAGAATAACATGTAAGAGGGAATGTGATAAATTATGGACAGACAATTACTTTCAAAAATTTTAGCTCAAATGAGAAAAAATTTGAAAGAAGGAAAATCTATTGGAGATATGAAGGTTGGAGCCTTATTAGCGCTGGGACATCAATTAGAGGCGATCTTCTACTATTTAGGGCATGAACTAGGAACCACACTAAAAATCAAACAAGTAAAAGATGTAAATCAAATTCCTAGTGAATTAAAAGAGATAATTTCTCAGTTTAACCTTGGTGAAGTTGAAATAACGGAAGCAACTCAAGAAGTTATTCAACTAAAATTGAAGGATCATTCATCAATTAGGGATCTAATTAAAAAGGGGATTAAGGCAACAGGAAGTTTTTGCTCATTCGAAGCTGGCTTACTGGCAGGAATAGTGGAAAAATTAAGTGATCAGCATTGCTTTGCTCAAGAGGTTGGGTGTAGTCTGCAAACAGGTGAAAGTTATTGTGAGTTCATGGTCGTTTTAACAACCAAAGATTAGTAGAATTGAATTAGAAAATTATTAATAACCTTACTCTATATTTTGAATATAAAATAAAATAATAAGTTTCTACACCATGTGATAAGCGATGTATGATGACCAGTATGTGATTAAGATTACACTTCTCGGGGAAAAAAATGTTGGAAAAACGTCACTAGTTTATAGATATATCGAGAACAAGTTCAGAGAGTCGTACAAGGCAACTTTAGGCGTTAACTTGCTCAAAAAGGATATGGAAATCGATGGTGATGGTGTTTCTGCTCAAATATGGGATTTAGGCGGTCAAGACTCGTTCAAGTCTCTTAGAAAACTATATTTAGAAGGGGCTAATGGCGCTTTAGTAATGTTTGATTTGACAGAAAGAAAAACTTTTGATAAGCTTAATGAGTGGATTGAGAGTTTTAAAAATGTAAGAGGAGAACAACCAATAGTATTAATAGGAAACAAATCTGATTTAGATAGCCAAAGAAAAATAACAGATTCCGAAGCAAGCAAATATGCTAAAGATAATAATATGGAATTAATATTAACCTCAGCTAAAACTGGTCAAAATGTTGAAGAAGCATTCATTATATTAACAAAACGAATTTTGAAGATTATAGAGAATCAATCGTAGATTAATTGAAAGTTATAATCTTCTTCTTTTAAAAATTATTTATTTTACCCTTAAAATTTGATGATTTTAGCATATGTCTTCACTAAATCTACCACCTTTATAAAGGAAGATTTATTTAAATACAAATAACACGGAACCATGCAAAAAAGTTTATTTTAGGTTTTTGAATTTTCAAATCACAAATCACGTTAAAATTATTATGTCAAAAAAAAAAGAAGAAGAATTAGTTGATGATGAGTTGGAAGACGGTGACGAACTAGAAGAAGAAGAAGAATTTGAATCGAACTTAGATTACAAAATAGAGAATGTAGTAGCAACAGTAGTTGTGGAAATAACTGAGAAAATTGATCTTAATCAAATCGCCAGACGTCATGCTGACGTTGAATATAATCCAGAACGGTTTCCCGGTCTTGTAATGCGAATTGAAAAACCTCGAGCAACTATCCTAATTTTTTCCACTGGAAAAATGGTTGTGACAGGATTAAGAAAAGCAGTAGAAGCACCAAGAGTTGTTGAGAAAGTTGTAAAGAATATCAAAAAAGCGGGCATAAAGGTATCAAATCCCGAGATTACAATTCAGAACATTGTAGCTTCTGGGGATCTCCACACCAACATTGATTTAAACATGGCTGCAATAGTGATGGAGTATGCGATGTATGAACCCGAAGTTTTCCCTGGTTTAATTTATCGTATGCAAGAGCCCAAAACTGTATTTCTAATCTTTTCAACAGGTAGAATTGTATGCACCGGGGCAAAAAAAAAAGAAATCGTTCGAGAAGCTGTATTAAAATTAAATCAGGAAGTCAGAGATCTTGGTGTAGCGAAAAAGAACATGGGAGAATCTGAGTATCAAGATATCACTTTTGTTTAATTTTTTTTAATTTTTTTTAATTTTTTATTTTTCCATCCCATAACAGATTCGGAATTATAGCCTTATTGAATTTTCTTCCAAATTAACAAATTAAAAGGAGATATAGTAAGATAAAACTAAATTCTTGTCTTGCTGTTAATTGAATCTATTGAATTAAGATACTCGTTATATAAAGCCTTTATTAACTTGAATTCTTTAGCTTTATTGAAAGCTAACAAAAATAATTGATTTAATGTTTTTTGATTATTAGTCTCATATACATTATCTTGAAGGTCAATTTGATCGCTATGTTGATCCAGGAAATTACAGAGAATATATCTATTTTCATTTCTCATATTAACTTTATTCAGAGCTCCATACATTCGTAAAATTAGGGGAGACTGAAATTTTATCATATTTTGATGTAGGTTTTGGAATTCCCTAAGATCCTTATCTCTTTTTAAATGTGCCGACATAAATAACGAATTTAAAACATCATTATTGAAAAGAAGTAATATTTAGGTAATATAAGAAGGTAGGGTTAAATTCTTTACAAAATATATTCAAAACTTTATATAATAGACATCCTTACTTGAGTTATATCCAATAATGTTATTCTTAATCAGTGTTCTAAGAACAGTATCTAACCATTTCTTACTAGTTTTTACTATCTTATTGATTTCATCAAAGTTAAGTCCATCATTTATGGCCAATAGAAAAAGGATCTTACTTTTCACGGGTAAATGATTTGATTTCGAAATAACTCCAAATTTTACCTCATAATCATACTCCTTCGTTCTTAGTTGTGCAACTTCATTACTTAATTTTGTTATAACTGATTCTGTGGTTCGAAAGGCATCTAAACTACTTTTAAACAAGGTTTCCAACCTGATCCTTAATTTTTCTTCAGTAATTTCTTTATCTAGTTCTCTATTAAATTCCTCAAGAAGTGGTGAATTGGGTGGGGTAAAATCATTACCATCATCAGATCTACTTAACACTAAAACAATTATCATCTCTTTATGTTCATTATAATAAGATACAGAATTCCACTGTTTTTCTTCAGAAATTATATATGATTCTGTAAAATTATGGGAGATTGTTATTTGTTGTACAATTGGATCTGGAATTTCTAAGTTTTCTGGGTATCTCATATAAACAACTCCACCAATAACTTCATCCCACTTAATTAAAAAGATACCCGTTGGCATTATTTTTATAATCGTTTTATTATTGGATCTGGGTACTGAATCAGAAAAAATGACCGTATTAATAAAATAATATCATTTATCAATAAAAATTTAGTTATTCTTTGCTTGATCAATCAATTATTATCATGTTTTATATTTTCTAAATTGACAAGTCACAAGAACAAATGAAATCAATGAGAATAACTAAAAAAATAAATAAAACAAGAGTGATCTGTCACTTAGTGAGAAATGATTGAATGTCTTTTATGTTTATATTTTCGAAACAACCTCGAAGGATGGAAAAAAGAGTTATTATACAGGATATTCAAAAGATCTTCTTAGAAGATGGAGTGAACACCGAAGTGGAAAAGGTGCTAAATTTTTTCGAGGAAAAAAGCGTCCTAAATTGAAATATTTTGAGACTTATACAAACAGAAAGGAAGCAATGAAACGAGAACTAGAAATAAAGACTTTTTCAAGAAAACAGAAAAAAGAGCTAATAATCAATTGGGATTAATGTTGGTAAGTAGAAACTTCTTAATTTGTTTAACGGGATTACCAGCATCAGGTAAAACTACTTTTGCCAAAACTTTAAAATTGATTTTAGAAAAAAGATTAACAGATCTTTCTATTCAAATAATAGATCCAGATATAATACGCCATACTATGACACCTAACAAGTTCGATTATAATCTTGAACCAATAGTAAGGGAAAGAAATATAACGAATATTAGTGCGGAATTAAATAAAGGAAAAGTAGTTATTAGTGATGATTTGAATTATTACTCAAGTATGAGGCATGATTTGAAGATACTTGCTGAAAGCTTTAATATTAACTTTATCATAATATATATTTCTACACCTTTTGAAACTTGCTTAAAATGGAATAAAAAGAGAGGAAAACCCATTCCAGATGAAATTATTGGTAAGATTCACGAAAAATTCGATGATTTCGGTAAATATAAGTGGGACTACCCAGAAATAAAGATTGATCTTTCTCGAATTAAAGATTTAAACAGAGAAATTGAAGTCCTACTAGATAAGTTGATAAAAAAGTTAAGTGTATCACAAAATAAATTAAAAGTTGTAAAAGGTTCAGAAAATCCATTGAAGAGGGATAATCAGAATTTGGATAAAATAACAAGAATATGTGTGGGTAAATTACTGCAAAACCCAAAGCTTATGTCATTGAAGAAAAAAATTATTAAAACAAGGAAAATATTTGTAAAACTTCATAAAAACCAAGCTCTAAAGGAGCTTGATATTGCTACAACGTTTATAAAATACTTAGAAAAAAGCCTAGCTATTGAAATTTCTGATGAACTCAATTAAAAAGATTTTATAAAAATTAAGGCAAAAGAAAATAAGGCATAATTTATTTAAATACTTGTGTTTAGACATTTTAATTGAATAACTAATTTCTAACAATACTAAAAATGACAGAAGAAGTAAAGATAACCAAGTTAAGAATTGAAAGATTGGAAAAAAGTAGAAGTGGACGTTCTTTATGCTATATTGATCAAGACGTGATGTTTAGTTTAGGACTAAGTACTGGAGATATTATTGAAATGAGAGGGAAGAAAAAAACTACTGGTATCGCGGTATCAAGTTCTAGTGATAGAGGAAAGGGAATAATAAGATTAGATGGACTTCAAAGACTTAACGCTGGGGCGACGATTGGTGAATTTATTTCATTAAAACTTGCAAAAGTATATCCTGCTACTGAAATCATATTAACACCTACAAAACCAAATATTGATCTAAAAAGACAAGCAGATGCTATTAAAAGTAAATTAATCGATAAACCAGTGGTAATAGGCGATGTTGTTGATGTTCTAGGAACATTTGTTCAGAGAGATAACGGAGAAAATCCAATGTCTGAAATCATGAAAATGTTTCAACTGAGTGGAAAAAAGAGAACAACCCTTGGAACTTTAAGACTAATAGTTGAGAATTTAAAACCTGCTGGTAAAGTAGTAAAAATAACTCGTAATACGTTGATAAAAGTAAATAAAAGAGTCGCCGTATTGAATGTGTCAGGTGGAGTTGTGACTTACGATGATGTAGGAGGATTAACTGATGAAATTCAAAGAATTCGAGAAATGGTAGAATTACCTTTGAAACATCCTGAACTATTCCACAGATTGAATATTGATCCCCCAAAAGGAGTATTATTTTATGGACCTTCAGGAACAGGTAAAACCCTAATGGCTAAAGCTGTATCCCAAGAATCAAGTGCGAATTTTATTACTATTAATGGACCTGAAATTATGAGTAAATTTTATGGGGCAAGTGAAGGTAGGCTCCGTGAAATTTTTAGAGAAGCTGAAGAAAATGCTCCATCTATAATTTTTATAGATGAAATTGATTCTATCGCACCAAAAAGGATGGACACATCTGGAGAAGTTGAAAGACGTGTAGTATCACAATTACTTTCATTAATGGATGGTCTACGTGGCAGAGGCGAAATTATATGTGTAGGAGCTACTAATAGAGTTAATGCCATTGACGAAGCTTTAAGGAGACCAGGAAGATTTGATAGGGAAATTGAATTTGGCGTTCCCAATGTAAAAGGAAGAAAAGAGATTTTCCAAATACACACTCGAGGTATGCCGCTTTTGGATGTGGATCTTGATAGTTATTCTGCGATAACTCACGGTTTTGTTGGAGCGGATATTATGGCAGTATGCAGAGAAGCCGCGATGTTCTCCTTGAGAAGAATATTGCCAAAAATTAATTTAGATGAGCCGATCCCAGGTGAAATAATTCAAGAATTAAATATTAGAGGTGAGGACTTTGTTAAGGCGATTAATATGGTTGAACCTTCTGCCATGCGAGAAGTATGGGTTGAAATTCCAAATACCGCCTGGGAAGACATTGGTGGATTAGAAGATATTAAGCAAGAATTAAGAGAAGCAGTAGAATGGCCTTTAAAGTATCCCAAACTTTATGAAAAAGCAGGGATACGACCATTAAATGGGATCCTCCTTTTCGGACCTCCTGGATGCGGAAAAACACTTTTAGCAAAAGCCATTGCGACTGAAAGCCAATCAAATTTTATTGCTATTAAAGGCCCTGAAATCTTCTCAAAATGGGTTGGAGAAAGTGAAAGAGCTATAAGAGAAATATTTCGTAAAGCCCGACAAGCCGCACCTTCAATCATCTACTTTGATGAAATCGATGCGATATCTGCAGGAAGAGGCTCCAGTGAAAGTACACATACCTTTGCTTCAATTGTAAATCAAATATTAGTAGAAATGGATGGAATTGAAAATAGAAAGGGGGTTGTAACTATCGCAAGCACTAATCGTCCAGATATAGTTGATCCAGCCTTTTTAAGGCCAGGACGATTTGATCGTTTAATATTTGTAAAAGAGCCAGATTATGACGCACGACTAAAGATACTACAAGTCCATACAAAAAATATGCCTTTAGCGGAAGAAGTATCTCTAAAGAATATAGCCCAAAACACGGTTGGATATAGTGGAGCAGACCTAGAAAATGTTTGTCGTGAAGCTGGGATGGAAGCTATTAGAGAAAAGATGCAAGATCTTGAAAAGATTGAGAAAAAACATTTTGATTTTTCACTCTCAAAAATAAAATCAACTCTGCCTAAAGAAATTGTAGACAGATATGAAAATATTGCAAAGCAGATAACAGAATCCCGAAATATCAAAGATTCTCAAGCTGACTTTTACAAATAATTAGGAAACAAATTAACACTTTACATTTCTATTTTTTTTGATTATCCAGATTTTATTATTCAGTTTTAAATAAAACCTTATCTAAATCAAAAAATTAAAGATTTTAAGAGATATGGAGATGAGTGAGATTAAAATCGATATTATATGTAAAGAATTAAAAATATTTTTCTATAAATTTCCTTCGAAATGATTCAGGATTTTCACCTTTTTTCAATATGTATTCTTCGCATTTTCTATAAAGTTCTAACATCGTGTCATATAATTCTTTATACTTGATATTTGGAAGGATTATATCAGATTGTTGAAAATTTATGAATTGGCTTATAATCTGGCTCCAAGTTTTACTGTTTTTCATGTAATCATAATAGGTTTTGGCACATCTCAAAGCTGCGCCTAAAGCAGCAGAATTTGTAATTTCAAACCACCGTACCTTAGTATTAAAGATATCTGCAGCAACTTGTAATATTTCCCTATTTGCTGAAGCCCCTCCAGTTGCGTAAATTTCTTCGGATTTTTCTTTAATCCATTCAGAATGCAACCTCATAGAAAGGAATTGACATTCGATTATAGCTCTTATATTACCTGCTAAATCATTTTCTTCCAATCCAAACCTATACACTTTAGGTTCTAGTACCAATGGTACTATTTCGGGATAGAAATAAGGCAAAATTATTTTACCGAAATTACCCGGAGGAATTGTGTTTAAAATATCTGAAAACTGAGCCCAACTTAGGCTGAATTTTTCCCTAATTTTTTCTCTCGCCAGTGAGCCATTTTTATAACATATTAAACTCATATAATCTCCTGTGGGTGCACCAAAAACATGTCCTTCCCCATTTAAATCTAGTAATAGCATTTTCAAATAGCTAAAATATGTATCGCTTGTTCCTAAACTAATAGCAACTTTACCTTTTCCAATGAGCCCAGTGCCTATTAAACTATTTGGATTATCTCCAGACCATGCTGCTAAAAGTGTTTCCGGATTAAACCCATAATTCTCAACAAAGTAGGGAGAAATTTTACCAATAACATCATATGAGTTTGAAAGACTAGGAAGTTTTTCTTTTAACGAGGGTGCTGTAGCTTTTAATGCCCTTTTATCCCATTGTTTAGTTTCTATATTCATTAAATTCATCCCTGATCCATCACCGTGGTCTATTGGAGCATTTTTTCCCAGTAAAATTGAAGCCAGGAAAGAACTCACTAAATGTATTATTGAAGTTTTTTTATATTCCTCAGTTTGCTCTTGATAAAATTTACGTATTTGTGGACCTGAAAAACGCTCAAATGTATTTGAACCAGTTAGTTTTATAGTCTCTTTCATACCTCCCAATGCATCGCGAATTTCTTTACATTGTTTTGAAGTGCTTGAATCCATCCATATTGGAGATGATTTACGTGTTAAGCAATCATTAATTTGATCAACAATAAATTCATTAGGATTTAGGTTTTGAAGTTTTTTCTCGAAATTATCAGTTAAATACACAGTACCATGTTGTTGTCCAGAACCAGAAATAGCCTTTATCTCTTGTAAATAGATTTCTTTTTTCTTCATTATCCCAAAGAGAAGATCTAATGCTTCAACCCACATTAGAGGATATGAATGTATTATTTTGTTATTATTAGATATTATAATGCCATTTTTCGTATGATAATGAGGTAAATCTCTATCGTAATTAATACTGTGTCTATAGATAATCTTTTTAGAGTTAAAATCTATTATAAATGCAGTTAAACTCTGCGTTGAGCAATCTAATCCAAGAAAATAATCAAACATGATTCTCCTATGTTTTTTATATTAATGAACCTTTTTATATTATTTTTTACCAAGATTTCTAAAAACTTTAAAACAAGCTAAATCATACATCTAGATAAAAACTCTAATTTTTGTAGAAAGAATCAAATATGAAGAAGATTGCTGTATCAATTCATGCAAGAAAAAATTTTAATCCTGACGTCATTAAGGATTTAGACGGACTTGATTACATTCATGTAGATGTGGCAGATGGTAAGTTTGCAAATGTCAATCATCTCAATTTAGATACTTTTAGGTTATTAAAAGAAAACTACAATATCCCAATAATCGCCCATATGATGGTGCTTAACCCTTTAGAATATCTTGACAAAATAATCAAATACGTACATTCCTTTACTTTTCATTTTGAAATTAAGGAAAATAAATTGATTATTATAAATGAAATAAAAAAAAAGGGAAAAAAAGTTGGTATTGCTATAAACCCTAATACTGATATCTCAGAAATAATTCCGTACTTAGATGTAATTGATTTAGTTCTTATAATGTGTGTATTTCCAGGAAGCTCAGGTCAACAATTTATTACCCAATCAATCGATAAAGTTAATCTTCTTGCGGAGTATAAAAAAGACTTTGAATTCCAAATTGAAGTTGATGGGGGTATTAACCTTGAAAATGCAAAAAGAATATATGCAGATATATTAAGTAGCACTTCGACTATTCTAAATTCTAAAAGCCCGAATTCTGTAATTCAATTGCTAAAACAATCCTAAAGATTAAAAAACCGAATTTTTTGTAAAAACTAATTCACTCTGGAATTAAGAATTCATTAATTTCTTTTCCAATCAAAGTTCTTGCTTTCTCACTAGTGACTGAAGCTGCAATTTCGAATTTATATCCATCAATAGCTTCAGAATACATAGTTAAACGTCTTACAAAATAATTTATTCCTTTTTCAAAATCTTCTTCACTAACTTCGAAAATTCCCGCTCCTTTTAAACCATATTTGGTTGCCCAAGTTTCCCAGGGAGTTACTGGTTTTATAATTGGGGGAAATGGAAATACTTTTTCGACTTCTAGATATTGTTTACCAACATCATTACTTTTATCAACAGGATACCATACATTTATAAAAATTTTTGTCATTTAGTCAACCTCTTCTTAATTCAAAATTTATCTAATATTTATAATTTTTTAACAAATTTCTCAATTCTATCCATAGCTTCCTCAATTTTACTTAAATCAGTTGCATAAGAAATTCTAATCATATCATTTGAAAAAGATCCAAAAATTGAACCGGGTACAATGGCTACAGCATATTCTTTCATAATATCCTGTGAAAATTTAGTACCATTTATATTATAGTTCTTAGTTGAGGGCATGATATAAAATGCTCCAACAGGTTTGACAACATCAAATCCAATTTCACATAATCTGTTATAAACGAATAAACGTCGAGTATTAAAACTTTCCCATATTTTGTTGAAAAATTCAAGATCCATTTTCAAAGCTTCAATAAATCCGTATTGAGCCGCATGATTCGTTCCGGCAACTGTATATTGGTGATATTTTTCCATTAAATCAACTATTTTTTTTGAAGCAACAACATAACCTAATCGAAATCCAGTAGCAGAAAAAAGTTTTGACATCGCATTCATGGTGATAGTTCTCTCCTTCATTCCATTTAAGGAGGCAGCACTGGTATGTTTTAATCCTTCAAATATATAATTTTCATAAACCTCATCAGTAATCAGATATAAATCGTTTTCTAAAACAATATCGACAATCTCTTCTAATTCTTTTAATTTTAGAGCATGCCCCGTAGGATTATTGGGAGAATTTATAAGTATAGCTTTGGTTTTTTCTGTGATCGATTGTTTCATTTGAGATATATTAGGTGAAAAATCTTCTGTTCTTTCCACCTCTATAACTTTTATCCCAAAGAATAATCCACAGTAAAAATAAGATACAAAATTTGGGGATGAAATGATTAACTCATCCCCAGGATTGAAAATAGAGGCATAAGCTAAAGTAATTGCTTGACTTCCTCCATTTGTGACCATAATGTTTTCTTCCCAATTAACTTGAATATTATTTACCCGATTGAGTTTAGATTCTATTAATTTTAATAATTCGGGTAACCCTCTTGTAGGGGCGTAACTTGTGATCTTCCTTTTTAAAGCATCAATATTTCCTTGAATAACGGGTTCAGGAGTTTGAAAATCTGGTTGACCTATCCCTAAACTAATAACATCTGAACGCCCTGCTGCAAGATCAAACAACTTCCTAATACCCGATTTTGGGGCTTTAGATACTGTATGAGAAATATCTTTCATAATTACCTTTCCTTTCAAGAATATTTGAATATATTAGAATCTAAACAGAATGATACAAAAAAGAGTTTTTTCAGATTATTAAAATTTGTTAAACATTTACATCATGGTTACTCAAGATTTGTCGTACTAAAAGCAGAAAAGCTTCTTCTATATTTTCACCTATTTTTGCACTTGTTTCAATAAAATGACTAGCTTGAATATCCTCTGCTAAATCTTTTCCCTTTTCAGTAGGAACTACTCGTTGATCATTTAAATCAACTTTATTTCCAATCAAAATATAAACTCCCTTTTTTTTAATATATTTTTTGAAATCTCTCAACCATTTTGATTTTATGTTGTCAAAAGTATTGTACCTTGTAGTATCATACACTAGTAGAGCGCCTTCACATCCTTGGAAATACATAGATCGAATAACGCTATATTTTTCTTGTCCTGCTAAATCCCACATTATCAATCTGATTTTTGTATGACCATCTTCTCCATCAATATCAACGTCTTTTCTAATAATATTAGCACCTAAGGTGGGCTTGTAGTCGTCTTGGAATTGACCTTCACAGAATTGGTTAATTAAAGAGGTTTTACCTACCGCTGCGTCACCTAAAATCGTTATCTTAAAAACAAATTCTTTAATCTCTTCTGTGGGTTTGTTTATAGTCATTTTCCAGCATTCCTAATATTCTTTAAATGTCATTTTGTATTTCAAGTATTTTGATTTGGATATAAAAACGGATCAATTTTAAAAAATTGATTAATTTGTAATTTGACTTTTATCCTTATAATATTTTCTTCAATTGATAATTTCAGTTTTGAGAATCTGAAAAGTTTTAAATTTTTACTCAAGTTCAAACGATAACTTAAGATTTCTTATATCGATCTAAGGAAAATTATCTTTTAAAGATCGTCCATATAATACTTTTTCTCAATTTTCAATCGTAGAACAAAATTGTTGTGATCGGGATTATTCACATCCTCCCTGTCTCCATAATATGAGACACTGTAATCTGAAGTTAATGCCTTCTCTAACGAGTGTACTAAAAATCCTTTGAACATATCACATGGCACACCAATCTCAGAACAAAATATGCATTTTTGAACCGAAATTGTTATTAAATCCTCATTCCTCTCTAAAATTTCAACTTTCCATTCTGTTATTATACTAGAATTAATCTCATGAATAACATCTTCAAAATTTTTGCCGTAAGGAAATAAATAAAACGAAAACTTCTTTCCAATTTCAAACAGAAGCATTGAAGAATCAAATAGCAAACAATTCTGAGCAGAAATGATTTTTTTAAAAGAAAAAAAATCTAAATATTGATCTGGATCTTCATCTCGAATATTTTTAAGATGAAGCATTTCTGCCTCTCTTAAAATAGATTTCATCCCATCAAAATCAAGAATATCATGGTAGGCTTGAAGAAGTGCAGTAACAACACTATACTTAACTTCTCCTCTATATGCGCCGATCAATTCTTCTTTTTTCATTCTCTCAGTAAATCCTATTATTTTATGATATTTACATCTAGCTTTCTTCAATCAAGCTTTAAATTTTTTTAATACATTAAGAGCTAAATTTTTAAAGACTTCTTTAACATTTATTCCGGATTTTGCACTAGTCTCAAAAAAGTCACTTGCGTTTATTTTTTTAGCAAGATCACTTCCTTGTTCGAATGATACTGCTCTAGACTCCTTTAGATCAACTTTATTTCCAATTAATATATATTCTCCATCAGGTCGTGCAAATTTTTGAAAATCATCAAGCCATTTTGTTTCAATTCCATGGAATGTAGATGATCTCGTTATATCATAAACTAGCAAACTTCCATGGCATCCCTCGAAAAAGAGCTGTCTGGTTAATTCATATTTATCTTGTCCTGCAATATCCCATAATATCAAGCGTGTTTCAACATTAATTTCATCCAAGATCATATCTTTGGTAAGTATATTAACGCCCAGAGTTGGTTGATAATTTTCTTTAAAACGATGCTGAATGTATTGATTGATAAGTGATGTCTTACCTACTGCTGGATCACCTAATACAGCAAGTTTAATTGCCCATTTTTTAGCTATATCGTTCATTAAAACCAACTTCTTATTTAGAGATGTAATATTGGTATCTTGAATTTAAGATCGGTTTCACGTTCTAATTTTTGGTCAATTTCAAATATATAAACTTCCCCTGTTATAGAAACTATAGCCGGTTGAAATAAATGACCACCCATTACAGAATATTCCCTATTCCCTATAGAAATATGAAGGTGAATTATTGGCTCACCATCTTTAAATGCGATATTTCCCATGCATGAAACAATCTCGATGTACTCTTTAAATGTTTTTTTTTCATAGATTTTAGTTTCAATATTATAATACCCAATTGTAAATTCTTTCAGAGCTCCTATACAATTAACCAGTCCAGATTGAATCTTATAGTTGTTCACCATTGTGATTATAGCTTCTATTAAATCTTCATCAGGTTCAACTTTCCCTACAATAACTCGTCTTATTTTGGATTCAATACTTCTCAATTTTTCAATCCTTGTTTTATTTTTTAATAGGTTATTTTATTGGATTATCAATCTTATTAGAATTTATTAACACCTGCTTAACTAATTTCTTAAACGCATTTTCTACGTTATCCCCATATTTTGCACTAGTTTCAAGAAAATCGATCGCATTTATTTTCTCCGCTGCCTTTTTTCCCATGTCTATTGATACCTCTTTTAAGTTTTCTAAATCCATTTTGTTCCCAATTAGAACATAAGCGGGATTTCTGTCGGTAAACTCTTTAAAATCCTTCAACCACTTAGTTTCGATATTCTTGAGTGTCGATTGCCTGGTTATATCATATACAAACAACGCACCCATACATCCTTGGAAAAACATTCTACGAGATAGATCATATTTATCTTGTCCGGCAATATCCCATAGAACTAATCGAACGTTAGCATTAAACTCATCGATTTTTATATCTTTGGTAAGGATATTTACACCAAGAGTTGGTTGATAATCAGCTTTAAAGCGATGCTGAATGTATTGGTCAATAAGTGACGATTTACCTACTGCGGGGTCACCTAATAACGCCAATTTTAAAATAAGCTGTTTTTCTGACATATTTGAAAACCTTTAATTGATATTAATTTGATAAATTCAGATTTTTTATATTTGAGCAAAAAAGAGATATGAATTAAAATCAAATTATCAATACTTATTTCCATAAATTAATTATTGGGAACTTTTTTAACTTTTATTAAGAAAAATAAAATTGATTTAAAAATGCCTGACAAAGTTGTAATCTCAGATGTAGAGTTGTTATTATCAGAACCAGCCCATGTTGATATGGAGTGGGTTGGAAATGACGATTTAATTAATCAATTAAAAGCATCATGGATGATTGTCGATGATGAGGACTTACCACTAAATCCACGGATACTTGGTAAGCCGGGTGTAGGGAAGACAACACTTGCTTATGCAACAGGGAAAAGATTGAAAAAAGAGGTTTATATTTTTCAATGCACTATGGATACCCGTCCTGAAGATCTGTTAATTAGCCCTGTAATTGCTTCAAATAATTCGATAGTCTATGTTGCTAGCTCCTTAGTATCTGCAATGATAAAAGGAGGCGTGTGTTTATTAGATGAGGGAAATAGAATGAGCGAAAAGAGTTGGGCATCATTAGCACCTTTGATGGATAAGAGACGTTATGTTGAGAGTATTATCGCAGGTATAAGGATTTATGCCAATTCCGAATTTAGACTATGTGTTACCATGAATGTTGATGCATCAACCTACGAAATTCCAGAATATATCCAATCACGTCTTCAGCCTAAAATTTTCATTGATTTCCCAAATAAATTAGATGAGCTTAAAATTCTAAAATATAATTTACCATTTGCTTCAGAGGAATTATTGGAATATTGTGTTAATTTTCTACAGAATGCTCACATTCATGATGAACCTTACACTGTAAGAGATGGGATCAATATTTTAAGGTACTATATAAAGACAAGGTCAATGAGAAAAGAAAATGAAGGAGAAATTGAAAGCAAACAATTTGAAAATGTGGTTTTTCAAATTTTAGAAGAAGGTGCGATAAAATATATACCCGATAATTATAACGATTAGTTAAGAAACCAAGAAAACAAGGTTGCGTATAATGTTATGTCAGATTTCTCTGATGGTGAGGAGGAGGAGGAGGATTATGAGAAGTAAATTCCTTATAAGAAGATACACAAAAATAAATAGATAGATCCTAATGAATAAAAATCCATATATCAAGTTCAAGAACATATATGTTATACCCACTTTTCATTCGCGAATAGAGTTTGCAAAATTAGTCCGTACAGCTTTTTTTAAGGTTTTTCCAGATGTAATCGCTTTAGAGTTACCTAGCAATATAAAGGAAGAAATCTTAGAAGGTGTTGAAAGGTTGCCATATTTATCTTTAATTGGGTATGCCGATACATTAAATCCCAAAAAACTAAACTATATACCAATAGATCCAGGAGATTCTATAATTGAGAGTATAAGAATAGGTCTTGAATGTAATGTACCACTTGAGTTCATCGATCTTTCAGTTACGGAATATGTGCCATCTACAGTTAGACTTCCCGATGATTATGCTATAAATCAAATAGGATTAGTTGAATTTTATCAAAACATATCAAAAATCTTTGACAAAAAATATAGTAAAAAGAAAAAGGCTATTAGGAAAAAAGTAAATTTAGAAGAATTTCTTAAAAATCAAGAAGACCAAGATAAAAAATATGATATTGTCGGAAAAGATGTCTTAAGAGAAAAATTCATGGCTGCACATCTTATTAGGTTAATGTCTTTATACCACAGAGTTTTATTCATTGTTGGAATGGCTCATTGGGATAATATAAAATATTATCTTGAAAATCCAAAACAAGTGCAAAATGTTGAATTAGATCTTATCCCTCATCAATATGTAAAGATATATAATGTAAAAGGCTCGGATGCAAAGTTTCTTTTAAGAGAATTGCCGTATCATACCAATAAATGGTTAAAATTTCGAAAAAAGAATTCTAAAGAGAGCTTAGAAAAAATTGAAAACCCAGAAGAGCTTTTTAATATTTTAAATTCCTATCAAAAAATTGAACATATTTCAAAAATTCTATTAAAATCCAAATATGATTATGAAGAAGAATTCAAAGAATTCGTCGATCTCCATAAACTGAGAGCCCTTTTCCAATATTCCAGAAATTTAACCCTTGTTGAAAAAAGATTGTTGCCAAATCTATTTCACTTATTAATAGCTTCAAAAAATGTCGTGGATGATGATTATGCATGGAAAGTTATGGAAAGAGCAACAAAGTATCCATTTAATGATGAAAGTGAGAGTTATGAAACTCTAAAAATGGGTATTGCAGGAGGTTATGACCCAAAAGGACGCTACATAAAGTTAAGGAGACATCTTCCTCACCCTTACGGTGAAGAAAGGGAAATTCCCCTAAAAAAAAGACCTGAAGAGAAATTTCCTGGGGAATGGAGAAATAAGTGGGAGGAAGGTGAATTTGAAACTGTATCTTGGCCACCAGAGGATATAATTGAAGAGGATTATTTTAGCTATATAAGAAAAAAAGCAATCAAGCATATTAAAAATCAGAGAATAAAGATTGAAGAATTTAAATCAAGCTTAATGGATGGAATAGCAATTAAAGAGACAATTAGAAACTGGGCTTTTAAACAAAAGATTTATGTGAATAATATTCAACAAATTCAGGGAAGAATTGATACAATAGTGGTAATATTTGATGAAGACAACGAAGGAGAAATAGAAAAGTATCCATATACGCTAACATGGTGGGCGGAACATGATAGAGAGAGTGATATGGCGTTTTATACTACTTTTCCGGGTGCTTATCTTATAGGTCCGGGAATTTCACATGTAGAAGTAGGAGGTTTACTATCAATTTTTCCAGCAATATTCATAAAATCGATTTTTGATCCTTTCCTTGATTATGAGTTTAGAGACACAAAAAATAAGGCTGAAAGGCTTCTCAAGGCAGCTATTCTTTATTCAAAAGAAAAATATATTGCTTATGCAGCAGAAAAACCTCCAAGGAAATATTTTTATTCACTTGCCGGGATAAAAAATCGTGAAATAGTTTATATCCCATTGGATAGCTTTAACCGAGAATCTCTAAAAACCATTAAACATATTCATATCCTTGCTGGAAGGAATAAAAGAAGGTTGGCTCATAATTATATCTTTTAAAATGACTAATTAATAAAAATATATAAAGCTATATTACTAAAGATCCTGATTAATTACAATACTGAAATTACACTTGAAATATTTTTTATTTATCAAAATTAATTTAAAACTCCGTAAAATTATTATATTTCTTCATGCTTTTTCTTTGATATGCTCAAAATCTATAACACAATGACAAGAGAGAAGGAAGTCTTTACACCTCTCGAAAAAGGTCAAGTGAAGATTTATACATGCGGTCAAACTGTCTATGATGATGTACATATTGGTAATGCAAGAACCTATAGCTCTTGGGATGTAGTAATTCGATATTTACGTTATAAAGGATACAATGTATTTCATGTCCAGAATTTTACGGATGTTGGTCACTTGACTGATGATGCTGATCAAGGGGAAGACAAAATAGAAAAAAGGGCACGAGAACAAAAAGTTAATCCTTGGGAGTTAGTTGACAAACAGATCCAAGAATATTGGAATGTAATTGATAGTCTAAATATAGCTAGACCAAATATCACACCAAGAGCAACATCACTCGTTCCTGAAATGATTGAACTCATAGAAATACTTTTAGAAAAGGGGTATGCTTATGAAGTACAAGGCAATGTGTATTATGATATTTCTAAGTTCGACAATTATACTAAACTTTCTAGATTAAAGCTTGATGAAGAACAAGCAAAAGCACGAGTTAAACAAGATCTTCTTAAAAAGAGTTACTTTGATTTTGCCTTATGGTTAAATGCGCAAAAGGGTGATAAAAAGCATATAATGAGATGGAAGTCTCCATGGGGAGAAGGTTATCCTGGATGGCATCTTGAATGTTCTATTATGGCGATGAAACACCTCGGAGAGACTATTGATATTCATGGGGGAGGAATAGATCATATCCCTACTCACCATCCAAATGAAATCGCTCAAGTCGAAGCAGCTACAGGAAAGAAGTTTGTTCGTAATTGGATGCATGCCCAATTTATAACTTTAAATGGCAAAAAAATGAGTAAAAGCCTTGGGAATTATGTAACTGCTCGTGAACTAATTGACAAATATGGAGGATTAGTTGTACGAATGGGATTAGTTTCTGGTCATTACAGATCTGCTGTTGATTGGAATCCAGATGTTATTGAAAACGCCAAGAAAAATATTGCAAGAATTCAAAACTGTTTAAGCGCATTAAAAGATTCTGGTGTGGGGAGTAACACAAACTTAAACCAAGCAATAGAGGATGTTAAAAATGCCTTTGAAGAAGCTATGGATGATGATTTTAACTTCCCTAGAGCACACGCTGCGATTCATGAATTTATTACAAAAATTAATTCATCACTAGACAATAAGAAGGGGATTCTTGATAAAGCAAAAGATACGTTACTAGAATTACTTGGTGTCTTTGGTCTTGATCTTACTAAAAGGAAAGGTGTAGATGATGCCAAAATAAATGAGTTAATGGACCTCATAATAGACATTAGAGAAAAATCAAGAAAGGAAAAAAACTATGAAATAAGTGATCAAATAAGGGAAAAGTTACGGGCTGTAGGTATTCAGATCGAAGATAAAACAGATGGTCCAAGATGGAAAATAACTTAAATTGAGCAAATGGGTAAAAATTAAAGCATTTTAAAATAAATTCTAGATTTAAATTATAAAGAATACTAATCATACTATCAAAAATTAATCATTACGAGGATGCTGATTTAATTGGAATTAAGTTCTATGACTGTTTGTGTTACAGGAGCAGCAAGTGGAATTGGTCAAGCGATTTCTTTAGGATTTCTAGAAGATGGAGCTAAAGTCGTAGCTGTTGATATTAATAGTGAAGGATTAAAACGACTTGATGAAAAAGGTGCGATTACTAAAATCATAGATATAACTGATTTTAATCAGGTAAATTCGATGGTTAAAACAGCTATTGAGGAAACAGGGCGCCTTGATGTCCTTTTCAACAATGCAGGTGTTGCACGATTAAGAAATATTCATGAACTAAAAGATGATGAATATGAAAAAGTGATTCGCGTTAATGTTTTTGGACCTGTTTACGGTATACGAGCAGCAATTCCCGTTATGAGAGAACAAAACTTTGGGCGTATAATCAACCTTGTATCACGAGCTGCTGAAGCCGGAAATAATAGAATGGCACCATACAATTCCTCTAAGGCTGCTCTGTGGTCAGTTACAAGGGTTGCGGCGGTTGAAAATATAGATTATGATATACTGATCAATGGAATGATTCCTGGACCGACTAAATCAGGCATGATGCCACAAGGACAAAACCCTGAAGTTGTCTACCCTTCTGCTCGATGGATGGCTACATTACCTTCAGGAGGACCTACGGGTAAAGTCTTTTGGAATAAAAAAGAATATGTCATGTTCAGTAAAGAGAACATCACCTATAATTTTGTTAAAATAAACTGGGTAACGGGTGAAAGAACACCCTTAAATTTGGATGAGAGATGATCTTACATGAGTGTTGAAATTTTTAATTTAGGAAACGTTCAGGTTGAAGCAAATATCAATGGTACTGGTAAAATTATTATTCTATTAGCAGCGGGAGGTCAGGATGCCTCTTCATTTGCTAGCTTCACACCTCTTCTTAACAAAGCGGGATATAGAACAGTGGTAATTAATAGGAGAGGATTTGCAGGAAGTAAAGGTCCGCTTGAGAATTTAACTTTACACGATCTAGCTGATGATATTGCGGGAGTGATCAAAAAACTTGGAGAAAATCCTGTGCATGTGTTAGGATGGGCGTTTGGAAATCGTGTGGCTCGATGTCTAGCTGAAGATCACCCCCAATTAGTCAAATCAGTAATTTTATTAGCTGCAGGAGGTCAAGTTCCCCCAGCGCCCGATACATTAAAAAAGATAGCAATATTAGGCGATCCAAATAGCAGTAGAGAAGAAGTATATGGAGCGTTAAAATTTTGGCTTTTCTCGCCCTTAACAGATATGGAAACCGTAAATCAGGCATTTAGTGGACGTAAAACTTGGCCAAAAGCACAACAAGCACATAATAAAGCATCCCAAGCTACTCCTATTATGGAATGGTGGAATGGTGGACAAGCACCAATGCTAGTTATACAAGGTTTGGATGACAAATCTGCTGTTCCAGAAAATGGACACATTCTAAAAAGAGAACATTCAGAACGAGTAAAATTGGTAGATATTGAAAATGTTGGACATTTTATGATTTATGAACAACCTAAGAAAGTTGCTGATGAGATAATATCATACCTCTCAGGTTTTGGAAATAAGATCTAACTTAGTAAACTCATTATAATATTTTGATTTCGTCTATTTTACATGAAAAATCTTTAAGCATTTATATTGAACCTCACGAACTAAAAAAATTCTATACTAAGTTTAAAACAAAAGTAATATTAAAATTTACATCTATTAAGATGATTGAAACTTAAGTTAGATAAATATGACTATTACCCAACACTTGTTCGGCAAAACCACAATTGCAAAATTAAGCGATTCATATAAATTAGACCAGATTTTGGTTGATCCTTGGTTTGAATCAGAAACAATCATTATCAAGCCGAACTGGGTCTCAACAATGCCTGGGCATTTCACTAGCTTAAAATCTTTAAGGCTGTTGTTAGAAAGTCTTGATTCTAAAATTGTGGTTACAGAGTCTTTTACTCATGTATTCAATGAACCTTTAGAGGATGGGTTGAATTTTATTGCTGAGGGTAAAGAAGTTAATTGGAAATGGTTATTAGCCGGTCATGGTTGGAAATGGTTAATCAAAAATCCAAGTTGGGAATGGTTCAAAAGAGATGGACACTGGGATCTGCTCAAAAAGGGTGATAAACTCTTCTTGGACCAAAATGGATTTACAGATCTTTTCAAGGAATTCAACGTTGAATACATCAATGTGACAGACGAAATTTGGAGTGGTAGGATAGCTGATCAAACTGATGTAAAAAAACACGTTGAAAAATCTTTCAAACCCGTTCAGATTGATAAACTATACAACATGATA
>Ga0114923_10000715_pt1 | contig 24508 bp, 30 predicted proteins | sample SumtaG_FD_89578 | JGI IMG/M metagenome (GOLD analysis project Ga0114923, IMG submission 89578) | Deep subsurface microbial communities from Indian Ocean to uncover new lineages of life (NeLLi) - Sumatra_00157 metaG | ecosystem: Environmental > Aquatic > Marine > Oceanic > Sediment | place: near...
ACGTTTAAAAACACGAAAAGGATTGTCCATTTAGTGTTAGTTTTCACTGGGATCTTCCGCAGCCACATTCATTCCCCCCTTAATGGGATTCCACCAGTATGCAAGTGCACCGATGCTGGCGTACTAAAGGGGCTCCGATTTGTGGGTATACGTACTTCCAGTTGAACGTGCAATATTTAGCTCTCAATTCGACCCCGCTGCTTGAAGTAAAGCATTTATAGCAGCCTCATTTTCAAGCGCTACTACTCCGGCCTCGGCAACCATTTTGCCTAACCACATGTATCCGATATACATAGTCCCTGCGATTGCTCCCAAGAGCACTGCGAATGTCATTATGAAGCCTCTCCGCTTTCGTCCTCAAGTTCTGCTACTGCAACCATGAAGCGTAAAACTAAGAAGAAACAAGTTATTATTGTCACTGCTGTTACCATTTCACCAAACCTCAACTTAAAGACTATTCAGTTATCTTAGTTCGTTGAGTGAGAACTGGAATTAGTGCGGACACCTGGGTTACTTAATCGGAACCCACACCTTGGATATGAGCTTATCCCCGTCCCACACCATAACGATGTGACCGGTAGTCTCGGATTGCCAGCCGGGGTCCGCCCTAAGCATGTCGGCAGAAATATGAAAATCGTATATCCTGGGCTCCCACACGTACTTGATGCCCCTGAGAGTAATAGACCAGGCGGTAGCGTCAACCCAGGCAACGCGCTGCTTCAGTGCGTAATGCAGATCGTCAATACAGTAGTCCCAGACATATTCTGTGTAGGACGGAACTCTACTGGCCCCCAAACCAGCGCGGATAAAGAGCACTGGCCTTTCGCTGCCGCACTCCGCACCATCTATGAATTCTTCCCTGGCTTCCCAGATCTGTATGACATCAGGAATTAAATCCGGTCGGTTTTCGAAGGTGGCATTGAGGGTTAGCGTGTTGTTGCTGATTGTGGGCGTAGAGCTATACCGGAGTATGTCCAGACTGGGGTTAACCTGCTCTTCGGGCGCCGGTGGCGACACTGGCCGGAACTTAACGAGCGCTGTGGGCGTTGGACGCGGAGTGCGAGTGGGCTCAGGGATTGTGGGCGTCGGTTCAAGCTCGGGAAGTTCCACAGGAGCAGGCATTGCCGTGGGGGCTGCGGGCAGCTCAGGTACTACAGATGACACTGCAGCCCTTATAGCTTGGGCGACGGCCAGGTCAATAGCCCCCTGAATATCAACGGTCGGCGGGGGTGCCGTTGGTGCAATCGTCGGCGTGGGGCGTTCGGTGTCAATTTCAACAGGGCCCGGGGTGGGTGTTTCTTCCCCACCACAGGCTACGAATAGGAAAAGCATAGGAATGAGGATCATTGCGCGCATGGATCACCTTCTTTCTTTAAGAACCTAGGGCCTAAAACCAGAGTTTACTTGTAAATAGTGCAATCCGCGGTCGTTGAAAAGTGACAATTCGGTGACAGTTACCACCAGTAGACGTAAGCGTTTTGCGTTACGGGAGCAGCCACTGCGCTGGGTATGAATTCAGGATTACGTAAATAGTCGGGGGTGCTGGCCCCGTAGGGATATGCAGCGTCCTGTTCTATTTCAGAATCACTCAATGCGCGGGCGTAGATTTTTATGGCGGCTATATTTCCTTCAAAGAACTGTGACCCTGTATCAAAACTGCCAATATGAACACTGCTGAAAGGCCCTGCTGCGCCAGTAGCGACCGATGTACCGATCGACACCCCATCACGAAATAATTCGTGATCATCTGCCGCGCGACTAACAAAGGCTAATGTGTGCCACTCTCCGGTTAGATCAGGACCAGCTTCGGTAATAAGGGACCCCCCCACATCACGCCAAAATACTCTGTATCCTCCTGTGGCATCGAGTGGGTCATTGGGGTAGATAACAAGATCATCCGAACCGGACCAAGAAAAGAGCGCATTGATAGTCCCGAGATCATTTGATTTATGGCGAATAAGAATGGTGAAATTGTAAGTTGTGGGTAAATCGATTAAAGCTTGGGATGCGGATACTAAAAGAGTATCATTTAATCCATCAAAATCGAGGGTGAGGCCTTCTGTATCCTGTATCCAAATAGGTTCAGTAGTTGCTCCTGATAATCCAGCATGATTAGCTTGCCCACTAATATCTCTGGGGGCTTCACCGCCTTCCCACATAGCCCAGTATGCAATTAGCCCTTCGGTCAGTCCTTGAAATTCGGGAACGACCATTCCCGGATCATAGGCCCATTCAATTGGTTTTTGCTGATAGGGACCAAATGCGGTGGTATTCGAGACGCCAAGGGACGCCGCAAGAATTACTAACAGCAGAGCGAATGTTAGAAATCGTGTTCGCATAGTCTATTCTTGAACCTGGGTTTCCAGAGGGATAATCAAAATTGCCATTTCAACATCGTCTCCCTCAAAGGCTTGATCAGCAGAGTTTCTAACAACTACTGAGCCATATCTTAGCGGCGTTTTAAAAATGTTTAGCTTCTGAAATTGCACCACTGTAGAAGCATCAGAAGTGGCAATTAAGCTGCCCATAAAAGTCAATTGAGCTACCGAGTCCGCTAGAGAATCCCCCGCCGTTCCCGTGTACGCTGCATCAGACCCTGAAAGTCCACCGGGATTCGCTGTGCCAGCAGTAGCACTTGGAGAAAAGCCAATATAGTGCTCGACTAAATCCAAAGAAGTAGGTGCAATGTCGAACTCTATTGCCGTGTACATTACCCATAATTGGGCTCGATTCGTGCCAAAATCTATTTTGTCGCTTTGCCTAGCCCCTGCGGCTGCAAGGGACGCTAAGGATATTTGTTCTGTACCGCAAGAGCCAAGATCACCGGCGTAGTCACCGGCGCAATCGGCAACGACTATGTGCGTACCTTCAACCTGAAGGATGGTATCCGGTAGCTCGGCCGATACGGGGGTGGCCATGGTCCCTGCCAGTACAGCCAAGGCCGCGATAATGCCAATGTATTTTAAGAAAGGGCGCAAGCGGGTTATCACTTTGACACCTCTAATTCAATTTCGACGTAAGAAGATCTACATGCCAGCGCTAGACAGGGAAGCGCGTCGGGCACATCTACAAAAACAATTCTGTGTTCCGTGTTGGCCGGAATGACCCCTCTCGTGTATTCAACATGGACGCCTTCAGGGGCATTGATCCTGTCTACCGAGTAATCCCAGGGCAAGGTTATCAGGACTGATGTGCCCTCTTCCATCTGTTCTGCCCTGATGGTAATCACTGTTGGCTGTGCGAGCCATGCGAAAAACAGCCCCGCTGCTAATATTGGAATGATAGCCAGGGCGACTATCAGGCGCTTGCTAATTAACATGGCAGGGCCAGCAAGGCCTCTTCGATAGCTTGCGTCGTGGGGGTAGCCCCGTCACCCCAGAGAGCTTCGGCCCTGGATGCGGACCGGATTTGAATGGCGGCTAAATTCGATCTTGTAACCGTGCCTGCTCCCCAAATTTCCAGTACTTGGCCGCGTATATTGGACTTGCGCACTTCAAGTGAACCTTGAGCGCCGCCAGCAATCAAGAGAGCCAGCCATAAATCAGCTTCGCGCGCGGCTAGCGTTAGGAATTCAGAACCTACCACTTCAGCCTGTATTTGGGCCGCCGTGACAAATGCCACGTCGACCACTTCACCGGACAAACCGATTTCGTTTATCAACGCAGCTTGCTGAAAAAATGTCTTGCCTACATACCCCAGCGGAACCGGGTCAAGGCAGATTTCATTTCTAAGCTCGGCCTCTACAATCTGCGCTGCTAGGTTGTTGATGGGCGGCGGCTGATTGGTGTCTGCATTGGATATTGCCACTGTTGCAATAGCACCTATTGTTATAATTCCAATTAACAACAACGAGTAGAGTGGCAGCCATTGCCAGAAAGTCGGTTTAGTATTTTTCATGGCCTTCTCCTACTTTTTGGGTCCACGGGGCGGGCTGCATTCCATTAAATAAGGGCTGTTTAGTCCGAGTTCCGGATCATGGAAAATCCAGCAATCCAACCCATCAGGGTGAGTATTAGCCTTTTCCCATGTGCCACGGCTGGGGAATGAACCAGGCTGATGATTGGCTGCCACGTTAGACCCAAACCCACCGAAGATTATCATGAGAAATAAAGCTAAAGCCGAAACCAGGAAAAATATAAGGCCCGCAGTTCGCATGTCCCCCTCCTAGCTAAGACGTGTTGAATATAGCGGTTCTAAGCGAGAGAACGCAAATAAGATCGTCGCCTGCCGTGCTGCTCCCGATTTGGTCCAAGTCAAGGTCTATTCGGTCTGCCGCTGTGAGTGCAATGACGTCTGGCACTCCGCTTGTGTCCTCTTGAGTGCCGACCGCTATTTCGGGGCGGTTGCCCTGTGTGGTAAATATAGTAGTCCCGTTTAGGTTAATATCTACGATGATTGATGATCCGGTTGGAGCCACTGAAACCCGACATTCAACACTTTGCATAGTTGAAGCCAGGAAGGCTGGAAATTCCATGCTCTCAACAGCGTTACTGCCCGTAACGGCAAGGGTGCCCTCTTGATTAAAAACAATGGCATTGGGAGCAAAGAAGGCATTGCAGCCGAAGGTGTTCGAGCCAGTGACGTAAGTGACCGCGTCGTTGGATGCACTGCAATCAGGCAGCGGAGTCGCCGCGATTAAATTACCGGATGATCCCACCAAAGCTGAATCGTCCGTAAGCGCTACTTCAGTAAGGTCTAGGCTCACATTGAGCTCGTTTGCTGGGCTTTCCGTGACATCAAAGCCCGCCTGGAAATCCAGTGTGTCACCGTCTCCAACTGTGACATCTTCCTCTTGGACTGTTATCAAAGGCGTACCACAGGTTAGATCTGCCGAGGCATCGATCGCGTTAGCAAAGGTGCTAGCTGCGCAGTCTGTCGGATTGTCCACCAGTGCCGTGGCCGTGTCAGCCAGGTCTGAAGTTGGCCAATTCAGCGCCGGATCAATCAGTAGTTCGTCGGCCGGGGTTTCTGTGAATATGCTATTGGTGTCGGCGGCCGTGACATTGATTCTGGCTATTGCGGTAGAGTTATCAACCGCGTCGTTGCCGATGTCCAATGCAATACTGACACCAGTTCCCGTAATAGCTGACGTAAAAGTTATGGTGTCGTTGGCGCTGCCATCGATGGTCATACCGGCGCCAGCAATGTACACCAGCGTATCCCCCACGGTTGCCTCTGGGTCCGTGCCTGTCGGTACGTCCACGGTTGTAAAAGACACGTTGGTAGATATCAATTGCCTGGTAAAAGCAAAAGAGAGGATGACAAAGACTATAAGTAGGGCTACTACACTACTCTGACGCATTTATTTGGCCCCTGCAAGATTTTTGCAATCGCTGCATAGAATCTACAGAAGTGCAGCTTCCGGCGGTCGTCTGCACCAGATGCAGCGCGCCTGACTCCATTAGTTTTAGCACGTCAATTTGGGTTGCGTTTAGCATAAAGGCTGCTTGAGAAAGGGTTATCAAACCTTCTTCCATTTTCGCCATGATCTAATCTATCCCTCTGCGAGACCGTCGTTTCAATCCCTTGAAGCTTATAGAATGCGGCCTTACGTTGATCTGTACCACGCCCTGCCTGAAGGATTGAGATTTAGGCCGAGTATTGTCTGTCGTGACAACCCTGAAACTTTGAGCGGGCGTCAAAGGCGTTTGTTCTTTAGTTCGAGTGAATTTCTTTTCTCCAGTGTCTATATCTAGCTTCACTCTGGCAAAGCCCTGCCGCCAAGTAACAATGCGAGGGAACGTTCCTGGCCTTAATGGTGGTGTTCTATCGCCGCCTGGCAGCCTGAATTTGCGGGCGATCTTCCGGCTTGGCGGTGGCTTAGTGGCTGTCCGTGCAGGAGTCGGTGCGGGTTGCCTTAGCACAGGTTTCGTCTTGGGTGTGGGCTTAGGCACAACTTTATCCACCGGCTTAGGCGTTGGCTGTTTAGCTGGCGCCGGACTAGGTTTTGGTTGAGCTACTGGACTTGGCTTAGGAGTTGCTACAGGGCTGGGCTTGGCCACCCGCAATGGCTGTGGTTGAGTTGCCGGACTGGGTTTGGGAAATGGCGTGGCTTTTGTTTTTGGCGCCGTCTTTGCTTCCAATGCGGCGCCGGTTGCAACTGCTGAAACTAAAACTGTTTCCGCGCTTGTTCTAGGGGCAACAAATACCGCACTCCTAGATTTGGTCTTGGCCGCAACTTTTGGCCCTTCACTGACTGCAGTGCCCAGCCTAGAACCAGCGGCCGCCGCCGCTGCCCCTGGGGCCTTTCTTGCCGACAGTCGAGTGTCCTTTTTGGCTTTGGCGCTACGGGCCAGGGCAGTCGTTTTCTTTACTCTTTGAGCCAGGGCAGTGGTAGTAGCTCCCCTCCGTGCAGGCACGGACCCTGCGACAGGCGGGAATAGAGGCTTTTCAAAAGTGAGGTCGACGGTCTTCTCTCTTTCTTTCACTTGGGTTTTGGTTCGTTCAATACGCTCTTTTAGCTTCTCTTTACGCTCAGGGCTCTTGGTTCTGTTTCGAAGCTTTTCAGTGCGCGTGATGTCATCTTTGAGCCTCTGTGTCTCCCTAGTGCCCTTGTCAGAGGCCTTGCGTAGCTCGCTGGCGTCGTCAATCTTGAAAAGCTGGCGGTTAACATCGTCAACGCTGGCGCGACCCTCCTTGAGCGCCGTCTTGCCTGCAGTATCCAGCGATCTCAGGGCTTTTTGTGAGCCACCCTGAGAGAGCAATGGGCGCATACGGTTGACTAGCACAGGGAGATTGAGAGTCCGGCCGATGTCGCTAAGCTCTCGGGCCGCACTCCGGAGAGCGGCGGCGTTGCGCTGCTCCAGTGCCAGCCCTAATTTTAGGGCTGCGTCACGAGATTGCAGCACTTGCCTGCTTGAACCAGTTTGCCTAACTAACAAGCTGATTTCATTTGCCCCCCTAGTAATCTGAGCGTCAATGGTTCGGCGGGCCAGCCCTGTAGCCTGTACAGGTTTTAGAATCGCGTCCCGTTCCGCTATGAAAGCCCGTGCCTCTCCGAGATTCTGGGCTTTTTCTACCCGTGCTGTTTTAGCAGTTCCCTTCAGTAATTCCTCAACGCTGGCTCTGCGTATGTTCAGGATATTCAGGCGAGCCTTAACCCTTGCTTCGCGGTCCATGCGCTTGACTGCTTCGGTTGTTTCGGATGAAAGACGTCTGGATAAAGCCGTTTTCCCGGCCTCAGTCCCTCTGCTCGCGTCCCTAAGCCTAATGTGCTCGCGGGCCTCACGGGTAGCCAGGGCGCTGCTTCGTTGCCTGGCCTTAGTAGCTTCTTTCAGTAACTCGTTAGTGCTGGCCCTGTTTGTGTTGATTTCGGTTAGCCGCGCTTTGGTGGCCGCCTCTCGGTCGAGCCGTGCAATGGCTTTCTGGACTGCACTGGGCAGATTACTTGCGCTGGCCCCCAGGTCGCGGTTTTTGATAAACGCCTGTGCCTCTTGAATATCATCTATCTTGCCCATTTTGCTAGCAAAGCCAGCTTCTTTCAGGCCTTTAGCCAGGGAATCGCGCTGCGCATTTACCTTGGTAAGATTCGCAGTTTTAAGGGTCTCAGCATCGATTCTTTTAACTGCGGACGCAACTTGATCTGCCAACCCTGGCCGTTCTTTTATAATTTCTTTAAGGGCGCTTTTTGAAGTTTTGCCGTCCCTGGCCACAATTTCGCCTCTGGCCAAACGTAATACTTCACGGTCTGCCTTTTTGCCGGTCTCTCCTGCGCCTTTTATTAACGCTTCAGTGGCCTTCCGGTTAGCATCGAGTTCGTTTAGCCTGGTAAGGCGTGTCGATTCCAGGTCCAGGCGCTTGACCTGTTCGGCTGCGTCCCGGGAAAGCTGCCTGGCGAGAGATCGCCCTGCGCCAGCCGCGTCTCGGGCCGCTATGTGAGCCCGGGCCTCACGCATGCCCGCGCGTTTGGCCTGCTTCCCAGCCGCCGCCGCATCTTTCAGCGCCGACTTAACTTGCTCGCGCTCAACGTTGATCCGGTTTAGCCGTGATTGGGTTTCAGCTTCTTTTGTTAGGCGCTCTGTTCTAGTGGCTGCCAGGCGTTCTTTCTCAATCCCTTTGAAGGTTTCCGAAAGCGTTTTCTTCTGAGCGTCAACCCTGCTTAGATTTACCCTAACAGCATTTTCATGATCTATCCGCGCCACAATTTTTTGCACTTCGGAAACCGGAGCTTGAGAAGTGCCCGTGCCTAAGCTCTTGGTAACGGCTTGAGGTTGCTTGCTTCGTATACGGTTTAAGCTGCCCTGGGCGGCCTTTTGACCCCTGGTAAGCTTAGCCGCTGTTTTCAGCCCACGGGCTGCCCGCACGGTGGCCCCTGCTACAGGAATGATAAACATGGCGTCGAAGGCGATATTGAAAGCACGTTCTTTGTTGGAAAGCCTATTCCAGTCCTTGACCCAAACACCAGGCACGACAGCTTCGGCCACTTTGACACCAGCGCGCTTTAATAAGCCCGTGGTCGTGTTGCTCTTATCAAACGCCCGTTTGGCTATTTGCGCCTGGGTAATGTCTTCTGGCGTAAATCCAGCTTGACGCAATGTGCTTAGGGGCACCCCGCGTTGAAGGGCTGCATCTATGTCAACACCGTCTTTGGTTTCGAACTTTTCTAACTGGCGGTCCGCGAAGATTTTAAGCTGAGCCTCTTTCACGTCTTTACGAGCAAATCCTTCGGCTATTAAATCCTGGGGGGCGATTTTCTTGTCCCGAATTTCGGCCACCAAATCGCGTGGCTTGGCTTTTTGTGCTGCTAGTTTTGCGTCAATCTTCGCCCTGGCCAATTGGCCTGTCGTAAAGCCTGCATCCAATAACGTGCGAGCCTTGACTCCTTCGGCCAATGCTTTGTTAGTGTCTACTCCGCCGCTTGCGTTGATCAACCCCTTGTCTCTGAGAATTTGGGTGGCGGAGTTTCTTTTAGTGGCAGCATCTATATCTGACTGAGTAAAGCCTGCGTCAATCAGAGTCTTAACCTTCACCCCCTCTTTAATGGCCTTTTCAAGATCAACGCCCTCAGCCCTTATTAGCTTGCGAACTTCCAGCGCTTTATTAGCTGCGTTCCGCTTCACGGCGTCGTCTATGTCCGACTCTTTGAATCGATCAGCCAGAAGTTGGGCTTTAGTTCGCCCAGAACGCAATGCTTGAGCCAGGTCGGTTCCCCGCCCTTCACCTTGACCGATAGGGGCATCTGGGCCACGAACCGCAGAGGTTATTTTGACCCTTTTTTCACCCGGATCACCAGGGACACGCTTGGATTCAGTGAGCTTGCTAACGGTCGGCTTTTCGCGTGCCGCTTTCTTACGGTCTAGTATTGCTTGCAGTCGATTAGCTTCGCTCTGTCTGAATCGACTGAACACCCGAGTTTCACGGCCCTGGTCTGGTTTTCGCTCCGTGCTTGCTTTAGCGTCTGGTTTTTTACGCCGTGCAACAGGCTCTAGTTTTGTTCTGGCCGTGGTTGTTTTTCGCGGCTTGCGTTCTGGTTTGGTGGTGTCAAATTGCCGCTGAGCCCTTGCAGTGGCTCCAGGTGCCCTGGAAGACACTGAACGCAGCCTGCGCACCTCGGCTGCTTCCTGGGATCTGTCGCGGCGACGCTCTGCGCTGCGTTGTCTGGACGTTAGAGGTTTCGGGGCCCGGACCTGCACTATCCTTCCCGTGCTTTGTATCTCAGTACCCGCATCTTTTCTCCGGCGCAACTCTTCGGCTATTTCGGCGGTCGAGAAATCGCCCCGTGTTTCACCACGGAAAAGATCAGGAGCGCTTAGCCTTCGCAACCTTGACTGACTAACCATCGCTTAATTCCTGCTTTGCCAATGAAATTGTGCGCTCAGTGATTCTTATCCTGTCACTGGACACCCATTGGCTGCCCATTCCTTCAACTGGAGCCACTAGAAAATCAGTTCGGCCCCATACATTTCTAGTATCTTGAATAGTGACCAATATGTGCAGGTTTTCAAACTGCATCATAACTACTCCCCCAATCAGCTTCCACGGCCTACTGGAATCCATCAGCATTTCGTTAGTCCATCCAACCGTTTTGCGCAAGGCGTATCATCAAGGTGGCCCTGCTTGCTAGCCTGCCCCATTCCCACCATGGATCCAAGCAAAGACCTCCACCCCGGCAGGCGTTCCAACGCCTAACGTAGGCTTGGAACTTCGATGATTCGCTCAATTTAGTCTGCCTTCAAGCGCGTTGATTCTAACAACTGTAGGCGCGAGAATAGGCCAACCTATGAGCACTGAAAGGTCGATTCGGACACGAACGCCGCCCATGTGCTGAACATGCCAATTAAATTCTCTGCTCATTGATTTTCCCAGGCCTTCATTGCATCTAGGCAAGTTAAATCAGGCATGTCCACCTTAGTCGTGGCAAAAGCGTGGGTGGCCAAGCGAATTGCGCACCATTTGACTAGTCCTTTAGGGAGGCGTTCGGATAACATCATGTATATTTTGTCCATCAACTTACCGCCGCATCAACATTTGGAATAGATCAAACACCAACTTTGACGATATGGCAAACAACAAAAGGTATTTGATCCATACCAGTGAACCCTCAAAGAAAGCAAAGTCCCAGATTGCCATCCGGGCGAATCCCCTTGCTATGTCCGGCACGCTGGTGACCAATTCGATAGTTCCAGCTATGAAACCATCATCGGTGAGTGTCTGCAGTACGTTGAAGCCCACCATCCGGTTGATAAACCCGGTATTGTCGTTGTACACCCTCGGGAATAGTCCATTCTTCTGAGGATGGTCTGCGGCTTTAGTGTTTCTGCATCCCCGTTCCAGCCCGGTAAAGGTAGTGACCGTGGTTCCGGTATAGCAAATCTCTTCGTTGTCCACCACGAAAAAGTCGTTATTAATAAACCCCGAAGTGTTTACTACTAGCGCTGTTGTATCTGCTTTTGCCAAAGCCGCCGTTAGCGTGGTCGTCGCAATCGGATTTTCCCCTTCCATGAAAAGGGAAAGTGCTGAGAAAATAATCGTGCAGAACACAAAAAATGCAACGGTATTGCCCATTAAACGGCCAGGCCTCTCTTGGTAACGTTAACTACAACCAAAATCAGAATCCCTGTGATAACTGACCATCCCGGTATCAGCCCTTCCCCAATCCAGCTTGCTACTACCAGAGTTAGGGCCAGCATGGAAGATGTAAAAATCCAGTTCCCTTCCGTGGCTTTCCAGGTAACGCCGCCCAGCAGAATGCCCAGCACCATGGTAAGGACCACCCACACGGCAGTCACAGGGAAGCCTACGTTGCTGAAGGCTTCGCCCACGGCCTCACCGCCAGGGATGAAGCTCCCGGAGTCTTCCCCGAATAGGTTAACGTCTGCAGGGTCACCAGGGGCAGCGCTGGCAAAATCAGGACTGCCAACGGCGGCCGAGCGGGCCAGCACGGTGCGGGTGGTTTTCAGTGGCGTGGCGCTGGAAAATAAGCCGGTCGCCTGAACCGGGTAGGACATGGTGCCCGTGTTACTGTTATCGCTGCTGTCTTCGATGGTGACCCCGGGAGTGCCTAGCAATTCATATTTCAGGGTTTCGTCGCTTTGGTCTACCACCTCAACCACCAAAAGGGCCACGGCTGAGGCCACGCGGGCATCGGTCGTACTCAAGGTTAGTCGTATGTTGATGTCTGTACTAGAAAGATCATCCCCAATGCTGATACCAGGGATGGCGCCACCATTGATGCTAACGGTTTGAAAAGTGGCCTGGCCGTCTATTGATGACTCTACCAGCAAAGTCGTATCCGGCGGCACATTCGCCGTCCAAGCCACGGTTGCCGCAACGACATCCTGGGCACCTGGATTAATCGTGGCTGAAATCCAGGTGCCGGAGCCTGAAAAGACATTTTCGAAACTGGGATTGCTCAATAGATTAGAGCTATCGCCAAATGTGGGCGCCACAGCGCAAACGCAGGCCATCGCGCCATCCAGCAGATATTTGAACGTGTTACCCGCACAGCCACCAACCGGGGTGCATTCGTGTATAAACCTAATCTGGGCAAAAGCCGTGTTGGCTGGTGCGGTCTCGGCATCTAGGCGAAGCTCTTCCCACCGGCCAGTGCTCAGACTAGGAAGGGACCAAGCCACTTCGGATATCAGGGCAGACGTGGAATCTAGCCATCTAACATAAGCACGGTAAACGCCATCGCCTGGCGCCGCCCCTTTGTTGGTCATTTGGACTGAGAAGCTCCATATCTGTCCAGCACTTGCCGTTAAATTCTGTTGTATGGCTTCATCGTGATTCTGGACCGTACCACCAACTATGCGGGCTGACCGAATGGCGAACCGTACCCGTTGTACATCCGTAGTAGAAGACCCTGTGCATCCGACGCAGAATTGGGTCCAGTCTTGAGGGACCGCGTTATCCGTTAACTCGACAAAGTCGGCGGGCAAAGTCGGCGCAACGCTCGTGGTAATTTCCAGGCGCGGCGCTGATTGATGGCTGATTACCCCGCCGGAGATTCGGCGAGTTCCGGCCACAGCAGTGCTGCCGTCATCCTCGAAAAATAGCACTATTGCATTTCCACGTTCGAAGCCAGGTCGGTCAACAATCGCTTGAATCACGGCGCTAATATCAGGGCTGCTAATGGGAGTGTCCGCCGTGAATGTCGGCACGGCGCTCCACGCAACAACGCCCGTAATTGGCAAGGCTTCGGCGTCAGCGAAATCAATCGGCGCATTAGCATCGTCTTTGTTGACCGCGCTTATGTTGATATTCACAGTGGCTGTGGCCAAAGTCTGCGTGGGAACGAATTCAACGGCGGCACTTAGCACTGTTTCCCCTTGGTCTAGCTGTACATTAGTAAAACGCATATAGGCATTAGCCGCCGTCCGCGCGCCGCCGCCGTCAAATCCAAACTGAATTACGGAACCCGATCCGCACTGAAAGAAGTCACTAGACCCCTCAATCCAAGTTCCGCACCCGGTAATTGCCTCATTCAAGTAGTTTAGGTTCGGATCGGTTGTTGCGGGCTGGCCAGCTTCAGACTCGGTATTACTGAAAGTCCCGGTGTCCCATTCGGCTTCGTCATCGATCCGCGAAATTGTGCCGGGGGTGGCAAAGGTTATTTTGTCAATATAAACAGTGCTGTCGTTGCTGGAAAATTCCCAACTATTGGCAGTGTCCGTGACCGTCTGAACGGCTCCGTTGCTGACGCCGAATCCTTCAACTTCAAGGTCTAAATCACTGCCGTCCGATCTCAATCGAACCACCTGACTGCCAGTTGTTGGCAACGTAATATTATCCAGTACAAGCGTGGTGGTTCCGGCCCCGGTCACTATGGCGGTAATTTCGTCGGTGTCGCTGATGAAGACCCTGAGAGCACCTGCTTTGCATATCAGGCAAACACTTGACCCGGTTGCCACGTCTGCCCCAAGTTTTAGCCGTCCTTCATACCGCAAGCTATAGGCCGAACCCGGTTCAATGGTGGACGAATCAAGGGTGGTGATACCATCGGTTCCAGTGAAAATCTGATGTCTGGACAGCAGATCCGGGCCGCCCAATGAAAGCTGGTATTGCTCCTGGGCGTTGATATCAAGGCTTGGCAGCCAGGCCCAATATTGCCCGTTTTCATAATGCCCCTGTCCCGCAATCGGCTGCTGAGGTAGCAAGGGAGTCGGGAAGGACTCGCCCAGATTATCCACCACTGCGCGCCAGACAAAGGCGGTCGTGCCGGTACCGGTAACGGCCAGGGTCGCCATATTGCTAGGCATATCAAAAGAGACGGTCCGCCTGCCCGCAAGCTTGAAATTACTGGTACGGTCATCAACCCCAGAGCCGGTGACAAACTGAGTGCCGTTGAAGTATTCCCAGCGCAAATCATAGGCGCCAATCCCCTCTTGGTCGATCTGCAGCGTTAGAATACGGCAGGGATTATCACACAGGAAATAAATTGCATCGTCGACTGCAGGGGATATTGGCAGCAATGCCACGTCAAGAGATGCATCGCTGATAATCTCGCTGGTTTGGTCGGTAAAAGCGCCACCGTCATCGATGGCGGCTCCGTTCATCAGAATCCGATTATTGGGCGGCATGGCCGGAACTAACACGGCGCCCTGGTGCACGACTCCATTCAAGACATCGGATGTAACGAACCCGTCATCTATCAAAGATGCCCCAGAGATCTCATGGGCGGCGGCGAAGTTAGTGCGATTTATCCCAAGATTCTGAAAGGTCAGATTGGACGTGTAGAAAGTGCTCGACGTATCTATGGCATACACGGTTGCAGCAAAGGCTAATATACTAATAGCGACAAGCAGGGCGGTTACGATGACTGTTTTTCGTATTTGATAAAGTACGACTGTCGGCATAATTTTACGATTCCCTAGCCGTATCTCGGATTAACCGTTCCCCGGCTATCCCGGCAGCAAAGCCGCTCAAAACCCAAAGAGTAACAAATGCGAATTCCTGGAACGTGGGACAGCAAATCGTCCCATTCATTACGAAATAAGCCCCGTGTGCCAAGGATACCAATCCCAAAAACCGAAGGATTGCCCAGCGATGTTTCTTGAACGCCTGAGAATTACTCATAACCTAACCTACGCCCGCCTGAGCACGAAAGCGAACCCAAGGCCAAGCACGCCTATCGCAGTCGCGATCATGATTGCCGTCATCGTAGTCAATCCCATCGCGGCCGTTAGTGGCCAGACAAAGGCCACTGTCAGGATGCCATACTCAGGGCTTTGGGTGAATTTATTGGACAGGTACACGAAAAACCCGACCATTGCCAACCCCAAAAGCCCTGATACCAAAACCGCATCAACTCTAAAGAGTGACGTCAGGCTATTAATCGACGTTTCCACCGGTGTCCCATCCCAAAAATCAAGCAATCTGTCCCGCTCACTGAACGTGAAATCCCTTTCGTCAACAAAGGGCGCGGTGCTGCTTGACCGGAAAAGGTCACGGATCATAACCTGCAAATTGGGGATCACTCTGCCAAAATAGGATTCCCCATCCTCTGTCAGCACACCGCGTCCGGCTATGAAATCAAGTAGCTGCAGATCGTTGTCACGCCATTCGAACTCGGTTTCCAGCGAAGTCGCCGTATTAGAGACATCTGTCTGCAGAATGTCCTCAGTTGACACGCCTTGACCACGGTAGACAATGCCAACCGTGGTCACTTTAGGCGGATCCGGAAATGCTGATGGCTTACCCTGCACAATGGCGGTGTACGTTTCCGAGTTGGGGTTGTTGAATTCAATGCTTGCCGTCTCTTTCTCTTCTTTCGTGAAATAGAAGCTCAAAACCCCGGTGCCATAGCCCAAATTATTAAAAGCCAGGATTTCTGTGGCATTGACTTCGGTGCCAGCCGGACCGAGAAAGCGCCCGATAAACGTGTTGTTCACGGTATCGCTAGGTAACGTGTCGTAGTCGATGGTATAGACCACAACCACCAAAAAATCGTCTTCGCTCAAGACGCCGTCATAAGCCCTGACGCTCTGAATTAAGAGGGCATCAGGGTCAGGGATTATCGTTTGGGCAGCAACCGGAGCAGCCAAAAGTAGTGCGGCAACAACCGCCGCACCGGAACAAAATCCGATCCAAAAACCTGCCGTAAACACTTTAAAATTAGGCGCGTTTATCCGTCTTCGTGTCCGCTCTTCCACCATTCTATGTCCTGGATTACCGCCACCACTGTCGCGGCGATGGTAAAGAGAATGATCGCGATCATGGCAAAACCAAGTAATGGAATGTTCAGTTCGTCAGGATCAAACAATTGCTCAGTTAGCCAGCCCTCTGCGGCAATCGCCGCAATAAACAAGAGTGTATTCATGTATTAAACCCGGCGGGCTCGGTATCCGTATCTGCCTTCTTTATGAACCATGAATCCAGCGCTGGAAAGATACTCTGCCAGATCGCCCACAGCCTTGATGTTACGGTCCAATCCCTTAGCATCGTCCAGAATAGTCGCAATATAAAAGTCATCCTCGCAAGATTCTGCCAATTCCTTCAGCGTCTTGGGGGCCTGCTGAGCGCCGCCGATTAAAACGTGTTGCTCTTGTTCTGCGGCGGCGGCCGACGCTTCCATTTGGTCTAGCTCATTTTTCCAGTTTTGTTCAATGATCTCTTCGCGAGCCCCAGACCACATTGGGGCAACCACTTCTTTAGATTCGAACCAGGGGAAAATGCCGTGCAAGCCGTGAATGCTGAGCTTGTAATCAGGCGGTTCTTCGATGGGCGGCCAGTGTTTGTGCCATATGCGCCCAGTGTATTGCCCCCACCAGTCCCAAATCAACAGCCGCACCGAATTTTTGCGATTGTACAGTATTGGCATTACGAATAGATTGATTTGCTGCAGCATTTGCCCATCTAAGTTCTGGGGGAATTGGGTCGTACAGATCATTTCTATGTCGCGCTTCCGGATTTGCTGCAAAAACGTGCCGAAGTCCAAGTTGCCTCGGGCCATTGTGCGGCGACTGGGGAAATAGGCCAGAATTTCGTCAACCATGCAAAGGATATGATGTGCCCACGGCGGGAATTTTACTAGCAGGTCCACCAGCATCGGATTGTTGAAGTCGGCAAACTTGACGTGATAGTTGGAAGCCAGCCTAAACCCATAGGGATGGCGCCTACTAAATTTTTGCCCTTGAGCGGCATAGGCCTGCATCATGATTGACCCCATCGCCGTCATGGTCAGCGTTTTCCCTTCCCCGCGTCGACCAAAGAACATGATAACCAAGGGGTCAAGCTCATTACTGGTCAGTAGTTCCCAGGGAGAATAGGCGGCCGAAGTCTCATCGTTTTGCTGGGAAGGGTAAGGCGCCAGGGATGTAAATCCACCTCCGGCATGCGGCCTGGCAAGACCAACACCTTGGTATCCAAGGTGCCCGGGATATGAGCTAATCCTGGATACCATCTAACCCTCGGCTCCACCGATGGCCCTAGGCTCCATGTTGCGGGCGCGGTTTTGCATGGCACCGAAGCCCCTGCGCCGCTCTTCGGACGCCCTGGCACGGTCGCCAATCACCATATGCTCAACCTCTCTGCGTCCCTGCCGGTCAACGGATACTTTAAGCAGGTAGCCCAGCCACATAATATGGGGTATGTCCATGTTGCCGAAATTAACCAGGTTCAGGGAGGCCGTTATACGCATGTCCCGTGCTACTTCCTGGTTGGTCAAATCGGTCATGGGCAAGTATTCTTCGGCCCTGGTGCTACCTCTGGCCATGTACCTAACGCCGTTGAATACCGAGTTCGTTTGCTCAGGCACAACCAACAGGTTTTTGAGCCCTGGCGCCCGCCCGGCATTGTAATCCGGAGGCGGGCCACTTTCGTCACTCATTTCCAGGGCGGGCGTTGGAATTTCCCCTTCAATGCCGTGGAATTCTTCAGGGTTTTCTGGAGTCGTCATTTGCTAATCTCCCACAGTTTTATTGAGTCACAACAATGGCGAAGACCAGGAGGCCTATAGAGCCGATTGCCATTCCTGCCATCACGATCTGCTGAACCTTGGCCCCTTTCCCTTCAGGCCCTTTTAGTTTTTCACGTAAATCAACACACTTGAGAATTTGATACAGGGTGTTCGCTCTCAGCACCCTGGGCGAATAGGCCATTGCCATGCTTTGCACATTTTGCTCTTCCGGCTCAGGCCCGTTGCCATTACCATTGGCGCCCGGAGTAGCAGCCTGGCGGCGGCTCTCTTGGAATTGCGCTAGGGCGCTTAAGGCTACTTCGCGTCGTGTATTATAGGCCTCTTCCGGGGAGATTCCCGCTAGTAGGGTATGTGCCTCTGGGATGATAATTGGCAGAGCCTCATAATCTATTTTACCGTCTTCATCCCGAACATATACCCGCCTGGCGATCCACCGGGGTGCGGGCTGGAAAAGCTTGTATCCTTTCATGTAACCAATTAGAGCGCCGAAGGGTAATCCAAGCACCAGGGCCAAGACCAGGCCCGTCATACTTCCCATTCCCATGAAAATTAATGGAATGCGAATTAATACCATGACCCCCAGACCGAAGATGGCTGCACCCATATAGCGATATATTTTGGGTTCTTCCGAGTACCGGCAATCCGTCGACAAGTTGGCAATCAAAACGGACATGGGAAGCTCTGCGCTCCAAAAAAACCCAGCCAATTCGTCAAATAACCGCAGGGTCTCCCCTTGAATCATTTTAGGCGGGCGGGGTTTCTTTTCTTTTGGCTGTTTCAGCACCCTGGGTGTGCCAGAATGACGTTTGAAGCCCAACTTGCCCCAAAAAGCCCGTCGCTTGAAGGTTGCTTCAGTGGCAACGACCCCAAGAGACGCCAGGAATAACCCCAGATTACCGCCTAAGATTGTTCCACCTAATCCTGCCAGGCTGACAATTTGCGCCGGAATTATTCCCGAAAATATTCCCGGAATGCTTGCAAAGTTCTTGAAGCTATCGCCGAATTCAGACTGCAAAAGGATAATCACCAAGATCAAAGAAGCGGCCGCAAAAACCATCATGCAAATAATTGAGGCGGCGGTTATAACGCTTGAGCCCTGGGCATCCTTGGTGGCCTGTGCATTCGCCGACTGGGCTCCATCGTCAAAGAACTCTTTGAACAGCATTTGCCGGTCATTCAGGTCAGGCTGCATTTCATTGGATACAGGCCAGATTGCACCATCTTCGCATATTGATAGCAGCTTGTCGGGCATATGCGGGGGCAAAGGGGGCTCAGCAGCAATCAGAGAATCCCAATCATAGAAACGGACCGGCTTGACATCGTATGAGACCGGGCGCTCGTTTAGGCTGTAGGCGTGCCGGTCATGATGATTGACCAAGAAATTTGGCCATTGAGTCTCCGTGTACGCCTTCGCCTTTCGAAGCCGCCCGTTGGCCTGCAAGAGTTCCATTTTTACGGTGGGCATTCGTAGCTTCCTCTCCCTTCATATGAACCTCACCCTCGTCCCAGTCAATCCAATCGATCAATGTGAAGTCCTGGCCGTCTAGGGCCATCTGTAATAACCGGATCATCCTCAGACAATAAAGCTGATTAGGTCTTTTACGGCCATCAAACCACTGATTAGCATTCTGAGGATTGTTCATACCGAGTAGTTTGCCTAAACGCCAAGCAGTGATCCGTAACTGATGTATTAAGTCCCTTAACACCCTGTCAGAGGCAGCAGTCTTGGCAAAGGATAGCGTTGGAAAGGGCATTCGATGTGAAGGAACACTGGAGAAAATATTTGGGGGGATGGCGTCCAGACCTTTAGTAGCGTCTGTTTGGTTTTGCATAGTAGTAGTATAGTTATTATCCTCTCGGGGTCAATACTATGCTTAATAGCAGAGGTTGACATCCATTTAGGTAAAAGCCTACCCTTCCCGTATGCGAGCCGCATCACTTTTAGGCCTACTATTCGCAGCCGTCATGGGAATTTTGGCAGTCGGCGAAATGGGCACCCTGCAAACGACCCTTCAAGGGTTCACAACGGGAGCGCTGGATACGCTGATTGGCAAATTTGCTCTGGTTATGGTTCTTCTGGCAGTCATAATTGTTGCTGCGCTCGCGGCGAATGCTGCCAATTCTGGACGGGGCTAAATATTTTAACGTAGAGGTGTCACATGGGGAATAAAGCAGGGGTTGGCATGATCATAGCCTTCATTGTAGGGCTGATCGTGGTAATCATTGGCATCAACCTGATAGACCCGCTGGCCAACGCCGTAGTTGACGTGTCGGGGCTAGCCATCCTGGGGTCATTTGGCGGAGCTTCGGCTTTGCTGGACCTGTTGGTAATTATCGCGGTTGCCGCTGTAATTATCGCGGCAGTGGAAATTCTATTCAGAGTGACCACGGGCGGGAGCGCCGTTGGGGCTATCCGTCGCAGGACCCGACGCTAGGTAAATATTTAGGTGAAGGGCCATTTTAGGATAGCGGGTTGTTTGATGCTCGCTATCCTAAAATGGTAAAGGTAAAGACAATGCTAAGTAGCGGTAAGGGAATGGCCGTAGTGACGGCCATTATTCTGGCGTTCATTGGGATCATCATCGCTATCCAGCTTATTAACCCGTTGGCTACTGCGGTGGTTGACGTGTCAGGGCTAGCGATTCTAGGGTCATTTGGCGGCGCTTCGGCTTTGATAGACCTGCTGGTTATAATCACCGTAGCAGCCGTAATTATTGCTGCGGTGGAGGTGATGTTCCGGGTTTCCGGGCGTGGTAGCGCCGTTGGGGCGGTAGCGCGCAGAGTCCGGCGTAAGTAACGGGAGTAGTTTACAGTGGAAGTCAGCAAAGGGACTTTTATCGCCGCCGCGATTATTATGGCGTTCGTGTTCGTAATAATCGGCGTCCAGCTTATCGATCCACTGGCCAATTCTGTGATTAATATCTCAGGGTTAGCGATTCTAGGATCATTTGGTGGTGCTTCGGCGCTCTTGGATTTGTTAGTGATTATCGGAGTATCTGCAGTGATTATCGCGGCGGTTGTTGCCTTGTTTACGCTGACCCGTAGCACTCCAACTGGGTTGGCCAGGACCATCGTAGAGGGAGTTAGGGAAAGTAGGAACAAATAAGCAGCGTAATTGTTTGTACAACTGAAGAAGTTTCAAATATCCTACGCCCATATAGCCGTTGCTTTAGTGGCAACGGCTATTATTTTGCGCCTTGGCCTAGTGCTTTCCCATGAGTCACATTTAGGCATAGACGGCGGAGCCTATATCCTTTCTGCCCTTGACGTTCTTGGCCGGGACTCCACTCACGTGGGGTTTTCTAGGCCACCTCTGGCCCCAGGCTGGCTATTAACCCCGTTCCTGGAAGCCTTAGGCCCAAACTTAGGGTTTAAGCTGTGGACTGTTCTCTTTTCTCTTCCAGCGATGTTGCCGGTGTATTTACTAACCCGTGAAATAGCCGGTAAATCTGCAGCCCTATTCGCCTTAGCCTTTTTTTCCGTTGATATAATGCAAATGGAAATGTTCGTTACTGGCGTCCTGCCCTTGATTGGTTTCACCCTACTAGGCACGGCGCTGTGGGCCATGCTCAGGCTCAGTAATGAGTCACCCCGATCCAAGCGCACCTACTTTCTTTTAACAGCCCTCTTAGCCCTCTGCCTTGGAACGCTCCCCTATGTAAATCAGACCGCAGCCGGAATTGGCATTATCGTCCTTCCGATTGCTTATTTTTCATTGATGTATTTCAAAGCTCGAGCCCGAACCCAATTCAAGGGCATGGAAGTTGGCGACATTTTTTGGGGCATTACTCCTGGGGCGGCAATTGGCGCTATCTTAGCTCTCGGAGCAATCCCCTGGTATATCCTCAATGCTCCCGGCAATGGAGAATTGAGCTTTCCAGGCCCGTTGATACACACGGTTTGGATAACCGATCCGGCAATCATACAATCTATCATTGCCTTCGGGCTAGCCTGGCTTGTTTTCCGAGACAATCCCGATTATCGGGTTAAAACACTGGCCAACATCTTGGTGGTTCTGGGGGTGCTTATTCTCTTTCTCAGCAGAGATGAAGCTCTGATAAATATATTCTTCCGGTCCCGATACTTCATGGGGTTTATTTTCTATCCTGCGCTCGCCTGGTATCTATGCCGCACCTGGCCCCTGCCTAAATTCGAACCCGTCGTGCATCTGTCCCTAGCGGCAGTCTTTTGTGCTTTGCTATGGGGCCAAGTCGCCGTCTTTAACATTCAGGCCGGATACAAGGATATGATCTTACCGGAGACGGCAGAGGCGCTGGAAATTCCGAGGCAAGAAAACCCCCAAGCGGCGATCATCACCAATTACTACAGCTTAAGTCATTGGGTTGCGGCCTTGAACCAGGTCGAGTCTCACAATACCTGGAACTTAGAGCCCTCGGCTTTTTACACAGAAACTGACAGACATGTGCGCTGCCTGCTTGGCTGGGTTCCAGGGTGCGATCCCTCAGAAGCCGTTAAAACCCTAGATGCAGGGTACATACTGATTGACGACCGCTTCCCCGATTTCGTAAAATTACCCAATGCCTACGGCGCCCCTCAGAGCGACACCTGGGGGCAAATGGATTCAGTCCCTTGGCTCACATTAGAATACAGTGACAATGGAGTCCGACTTTGGCGGATAGATCCTGATAAGTTCACCGGAATACAGCAGTGATTAAAAGATACGCTGAATTGGGCCGCATTTGTCAAATGTCAGGCGCGTCGATGTTTAACGAAACACAGAAATGGACTACATTTGTCAAGAGTTCTTTGCCAGAGATCCGTGTGGGCTTAATCTCTCACATCACCTGGGCTAATCTTTCCGCTGCCTGTATCGCGGTAGCCATTGTAATCGCCATGGGGGAGCCCAAAAGCGTCGGCGGGAACGCTTCGTATTTACTACTTCTCTGGGCAGGAATTCGTATTGCCCCAAAATCCATTGGCAATAAGAAGCTACTGGCCGTCTTGGCTATAATTCCCGTTTCGGCTGCCATAGCGATCCCTTTGACCATATGGTCCGGCAGGGAAATCGGAGCAACCGGAGTCCTGACCGTTTTAACCATCGGCCTATTCCCCTTGTATTTTCTGGATAATGTGGAGAGAGTTTTTTACGCGCTGATTCCCTTCTGGTATTTAGAGGCCGCCCTGATGGCCAAGCAATGGTTTACTACTGATATTTGGCGAGTCGGCGGTTTTGCCCAGAACCAGAATGCCGCATCGGCCTTTTTACTTTTGGGCGTAATTTTTCTAGTGACCCATCCGAGGCTCAAGTGGTTTTCGCTTCCTCTTATCGCCGCCATGCCCTTCGGTGGGTCGCGGTGGGTCGCGGTCGTGGCTGCGTTGATCTTAGGGTTCATTTTCCTTTCACGGCATATCAACTGGAAATATTTAGCCGTAGGGGTTACGGTCACCGCAGCAACCGTCGTAGGGCTGCAGCACAGCGAAGTGGGGATTGCCTACAGAATCATAGGCGGGGGGGAGTACCTGCCAGCGACCGAAGAAACGGTGCGAGTGATCCGAAGTGACGCTTGGTGGCGATTAACGCCGGGGGTAAAACTTATTGATCCAACAATGTTGGTGCCCTTGGGGTTTCTGAGGGACAGCCAATTGCACAACGTCCCGATTAGAATGGTAGTGGAAACCGGTCTGCTGTCGGGCTTGGCCTGGCTGGGCCTCGGCGGATACGCCCTTTGGCGCGAGCCCAGGCTAACGCAAGCGTGGTGGATGATGCTTGCGGTAGGATTACTGTCCGTTATGTACTATCACACCTGGATTGGCCCCCTGGGAGCCTTCTGGTGGATTCTAATGGCGATGCTGGCTAAACCTGCAACCGCATCCAAGCCTTCAAACTAGCTTATCCAAACCCCATAAGTGACCGTCTTTCCTCTCGAAACGAACGGCTTAATTTTAGCAATTCTGGCCTGAAAGCCGCGTGCATTGAAACTTTTAGCCTTGGCTTCGGCCGTGGCCTTGGTAGGTTCCATTGACCCCAGATCAAAGGTTTTACCACCAAACTTCTTTTTGGTTGGCGGGGCCAGCCCTCTCTCTTTTGCAAGTTGCTTTCGGCGCTCTCTCTTTTGCAAGTTCTGGGCCGGTGTAAGTGTTCGCCTAGTTTTTGTAACCATTCCGATCCCTCCTAATATTACCAATCCCCCTAAGGCCGTCCCACCTAAAGAACTCATTTTCTACCTCTTGGCTTTGCCTGCCCTATAAATCACGTGAGTTAGGCGCTTCCCGCCACGCTCAAAATTAATCGGTACAACCCGAACCTGGAATCCACGCTTTCTCAGCCTGTCGGCGGCGTCTTGAGCACGGCCCCTGCTGGAATGCATTCTCCCGACAGTGAATACCTTGCCGCCAAATGTCCGTTTAGCCTGAGGCCTGGCCTGGGCAGCTTCCCTCTTTCTCGCCCGGGCCCTTTCTTCTGCCTGAGCAAGCTCTCTTCGGGCTTGCCCTGCGGCCCTTTTTGCTTCGGCTCTGGATAGCACGCCCTTGCCAAATGACGCAGCCCTTTTCGCCTCAGCTTTTACATCGATTCTAGCAACGCCCTTGCCGAATAATATCTCTCTTACCGCTGCAGTTTTTACCCTTGCTCTGCTAGCGCTCTTGGGCAAGCTCTCTGATTTCTTTTCCTCACGTCGTTTCGATATTCGGGCGGCCAAAGAACGGGCTACCAAGCTCGCAATTCTTCCCTGCTTCTTTGCACCCTGAGCTAACGCTGTTCCGCCAACGCCCTCTGGGGTAGACACATACACGCCGAAAGTGTCTATGGCTCCTGTACGTCGATTGGAGAACGGAGTTATAGGCACGGTGTTGACGTTGAACCCCCGACGCCGAAAGTTTGCGGCATCATCCAAGGCCATCAGTTTAGTTGACGCGGTGCCGCCCAAAACAAAGGTGGTGCCGCCAAATTGCTTTTCATCGGCCGGGCGGGCGGTTGAAATACCAGTGCTTGTCGAAATACCATTGGAGGCGAACCCGCCAGAATTATTTAGCGTGCGTGGCCTTGGCATGTCTTAACTCCCTAACCTGCAGCTTTCTCTCTCTCTTTTGCTCTGCCATCTCGTATTGTGTCTCGCAGAGACTTTCCCCGTACATCGTCAATTGACTTGCGTATATATACGACAAAATCAGCATTTGAACCAGTGACTA
>Ga0114923_10000716_pt1 | contig 24493 bp, 40 predicted proteins | sample SumtaG_FD_89578 | JGI IMG/M metagenome (GOLD analysis project Ga0114923, IMG submission 89578) | Deep subsurface microbial communities from Indian Ocean to uncover new lineages of life (NeLLi) - Sumatra_00157 metaG | ecosystem: Environmental > Aquatic > Marine > Oceanic > Sediment | place: near...
AAGAGTGTACAACGCGCTGCACGTGTGACTGGTGGAGCTGCTGGTGTTGGTGCACTGGCTGCTACTATGGAAGTTCCTGTAGATGCTGCCGAACAGTTACGTGAGAAGGGAGCTATCGATTACTCCCAAACAACTGACGCTGCACTAGCTGCTGCTGGTCTGTCTGTTGCTCTGGTCGGTGGTGTTCGTGGTATCGTTGCTGGTACTAAGAAGGTGGCTGCGGATAAACAGCTTACTCAACTACTGGAGGAAGCAGAGACTGCTACACCAGATGACTTGGTAGATAATATTGCTCAACGTGGTATTGATGAGCATGAACTTGTTCTTGACTCTAATAATAACCTAGTAGTTCAACGTTCTCTTGCAGATACTGAAACTGTTACTGATGTACGTGAGCAAGCTTTGTTCACCCGTGCTAAGGATGAGTTAGTAGTTGAACAGACAGAACGGTTGGCTAATAAACTTCCTGAAGGTCAACGTGCTGAGCTAGGTCAACGTGCTCTCGAACTCAAGGGACTTATCCCCAGCCTTTGGCAAACAGTACTAGACACTGACGATATCATGACTCGTCTTACTAGTGATACTGCGGTGATTGACCGTGCTCAGCAGCCCTTGGTGGATGTTAAGGGCAACGTAGTCAATCGTCCCCTCACTACGCCTGAGACAGCTCAGATCTCCAACCGTACTATTAATCGTCAAGACCGTGACGTACGATCTGCACGTGGTAATGCACGTAAGGCGATGGAAGAATATCAGGTAGCTGCACAAGAGTTACGTGGTATTGAAGACACTCTCCTACGTGATAGAGATATCGGTCTTGAGCTTGTACGTATCCAAGAAGGGCGTGTAGACCTGCAAGATGTTACTGAGATCCAGTCACGTGTTGATGAGATCAAGTCTAACATGGGTCCAGATGATCTTAACTGGTTGGAACGTAGGCAAGCCTTACGTAATCAAGGCGAAGAAGCTAAGAATCCTCGTCTAATTAAACTGCTTGAGAATGATCGACGTGGTTGGGAAGAGATGGGTATTGACCCTGAACCCCTAGTCGCTCAGCCCATGCCTAGCACAGGACTCCGTGCTCGTATGGACAACGCTTGGAACGCTATTGTTGATATCACCTTCGGTAAGTCTGTATCTCGTTTGAACAGTATGGCTAAGGCTTCACCTACTGGACGTGAGTTGTATAACATCTTCCGTCATGATGGTGAGTCTATCATGGTACAGCCCTCTCACTCCGACCGTGTGATCCAGTCAGCTGGTAAGTTTATGTCTAAGCTAGAGAATGGGCTTGATCCTCTTCGTACTAGCTTGGGCGGCTTCATGCGTAAGGCAGAGGCTCGACAAGTGTTGGATATCCTACGTGGTAGGAAAGACTTTGCTGTCACCCCTGAGGTACAGAAAACTGCTACTGAGATGCGTAAGATTCTTAATGAGTTCTTCGCGTTTGCTAAGAAGGCTGGGCATCCTGTAGGTTTCGTAGAGAACTATGTCCCTCGTGTATATAACGTAGGTAAGCTTAAGACCCCTGAGGTTGCTGCTCGTTTCAAGTCCTTGTTGGTCAGTAAGGGCCTCTCGATTGAAGAAGTCAACAAGACCTACAACAAGATCATCCAACAGAGTGGTATCCTTGACTTCGATCCTAAGAAATTAAGTACTGAGCGTGTCTCTGCTGAGACCCGTCCTTTGGGACAACGTTCCCTTACTATGGTAACTGACCTAGAGCTTGAAGAGTTCTTGGTAAGTGACCTCTACCCTCTACTAAGTGACTACATCCATGCAGGTGTACGGAACATTGAGTTTACTCGTTCCTTTGGCACCAACGGTAACAAGCTTCATGACATGATCTCTCAGATCACGAAAGAACTTAATGCACAGAACCAGCCATTGGAACCTTTCGAACTCCGTCGTATCATCGACCTTGCTAATGCACTGCAAGGTACATACAACCAGATTGAAGGTCGCTTCTCTCAGTTGGCAATGTCTACTGCTGTTACCGCACAACAGATCTTGTCTCTCCCACTAGCTCAGATCACTTCTCTGGTGGAGCCTTTCATTGGACTCTCTCGTACTCGAACCACATCGTGGGCTGAAGGTCTAGGTAAGGCTATGAAGAGTGCAGCTAACAGGTCTGTCCGTCGATTCTTTAATAAGATCCCGAAGGATGAGATCACACGTGAGGTGGAACAGCTTGGTCTGATTATGCCTCATGCTAGTAATGAGTTCTTAGGTAACCTCTTCGGTGCTGAGATCAACAATAAGAAGTTGAACAAAGTATCTGGTGCATTCTTCCGTGCAACTTTCCTTACCCAATGGACAGAGTTCGTACGGACTGCTGCTTTCCAAGCAGGTAAGTCTGACATCGTCAAGAGCTTAAAGGTCTTGTCGGATGGTGACACTGACTCTGTTCGTGGACGTGATGTCGCTCTTAATTTGAAAGAGTTAGGTCTAGATGTTCAAGAGGGACTCAAGTGGGTTAGCCAAGGTGCAGACACTAATGCATCTTTCTTCCAAAACAATATCAAGGATGCCGCATTCCGGCACACTAACGAAGTTATGGTACATCCTGATCCTACTAATCGCCCAATCATCTTCAGTAATCCAAGACTGGCATGGTTTAACATGCTTCTGTCTTACCCCACCGTATTTAACAACACAGTACTGAAGGGTTGGATCACTAGGTTTGGTAAAGGCAGTGCATTCTACAAGACAGAGCACGGCGTTAAGGTCGCTGCCAGTGTCTTGACCATGATGCTTGTATCCGATGCAGCTATCGGTCTTAAAGAGTTCGTTCGATATAGTGGTGAACAGAATCCTAACACCGTGAACCAGACTGAAGGTGAACGTGTGTTCCGTGCAGCTAACCATGCTGGACTTATGGGCCCTGCTGCTCTTGCAGCTGATATGTACTCAGGTGTGTTGTATGGTGGTGACGCCTTGACTTCTCGCCTTGGACCTTTGGCAGGTACCATCAACGACTTCGCAGTTGGTGTTGCTAAGCTACCAGAGGATGATGGTGACTCCTTGAAGAAGGCAGCTACCCGTATGTTCCCCTTCCTTAACCAGAATCAAGAGGCTAAGGACTATATCTATCGGAACGTACTGCGTGGTGGTCAAGCTACCCGTGCAATCAACACGAAGCCTATCGAGTTTGAATTGTTAGGTGATCCTAAGCGTCGTGACACCATTCCTCTGTTCAATATCTCAAACCTCCCTAGTCCCCCTTCGGAGGAGGCAGTAGGTAGGCCTGCAGTAGAGGAGAAAGTCTCACCAGAGGCCTTACAGGAGCCCTCAGAGGCACTTACAGAGCCTGATGTACCTGTTGAGGTAGACAGCTCCACTTCTAGTGCCTTTATAGACAGCACACGTGCGACCGTAGAGCAGATTGTTGCAGAAGAAGGTACGGAGATCACACCTAAGACTCTCCTAGCCATCACTTCTCTTGAGACAGGTTTTGGTAAGGAAGTTAAGGGAAACTCCTTCTTCGGTATCAAGGCTAGTCCTTCAGATGAGGATACAGTTACATTCAAGACTAAAGAAGCTGATGCTTCTGGTAAGTTGGTGAGTGAGACTGGTACGTTCAAAGCTTTCGATGACTTTACGGACTCTGTTCGTGGAGCTATCGACTTCCTTGAGACTAACCCACGATACAGAGAAGCTATCTCTAAGGATACTCCGGGGCAACAACTCCAGGGTATTGCTGACGCAGGATTTGCTACTGACCCTGACTATGACAAGAAAGTTCTTAACTTACTTGACCAAATCAACAAGGAGGGCTAAGCATGGTAGCTCAGATAAGACCTAAGACATACAATAAATACATCAGTGATGTTACAGCTGTTGCTTCAGTAGCATTGATTGAGAATGTAGATCAGACACTACTGAATCACTTCATTGGTATCCGGTGGTACTCAGATGCAGCTGGGACTACTGTTGTAATTCCTACTGCTGGTCTAGTTACCCTTGAAGTCTTCGATGATGTAACAGAACAATGGACACTTGCTACCGAGGATCCACTAGAAGCAGGTACCAATACAGACAAAGTGTCATATGAAGCTAACCTTACATCTGTAAGGGCTACAGTTGATGCCGACATTGATGTGGCTACCTTCTACCGACTGATCCTCGTCTCTAACCTAGAGGCATCTACTCAAAGTAAGGCGATGTCTTCTTCATTCGAAACATCCAGTCGTGGTACTACCGCCTTGGGAGTATTCGTCCAAGATCAGACCACTCAGCCTATCGATGTCTGGTTCACTGAAGATAAAGGGACTGCAACATCTCTGTTACCCGTAACCCAAGGTGACTACTTTGTGACTTGGGAACCAGGACATAGCATTGTAGTGGGAGATGTTATCGAAGCCCGTACTGCTGAGAACTATGTACAGACAGAGGTCATTGGTCAAGTTGGAGATGTGTCTGAGGTTAACATCCCTTTTAGCCGAGACTTCCCTATCGGGGTTACCGTTAATGTAGGTAATCCTAATCTAAATGTTGTAGGCTCTACAGGAACTAATCGTCTCTTCAGAGTAGCCCCCTCTACCTTACAGGTAGTGGATATCACACGAGTCATTGCCGCTATTGAAGATGCTACAGCCATGGACTTCACTACCTTTGGTAGCATAGCTGCGTTGACAACTGGCTGCGTTCTCCGATTCTTAAATGGTGATGGTACTTACACCAACCTATTCAATTGGAGGACTAATGGTGAGTTCATTGAACGTGCTTTTGACCACACCTTGCAATCTAAAGTAGGTGGTGGTAGTCATGGCTTTGTAGGACGTACTACTTGGGGTGGTCAAGATAAAAGAGGTGTAACTATCCGACTAGATGGTGCACTTGGAGAAGAACTAGAGATACTTGTACAGGATGACTTGTCAACCTTAGATAAATTTAAAGCAGTTGCACAGGGACATGTGGTCCAGCAATAAGGAGATAGTATGCTGTTACCTCCAGAGATAGTGACCGGTGGTATCGGTCTAATTATAGGTGCTGTCGTTAAGCTGTTCGCTATGCGAATGGACATGAAGCACCAAGAACAGTCAGCCCTCTTAGAGAAAGCTGGCATCGTAGAGAAGGCTAGGCGTTTCGGTAAACTTGATCTTAAGTTTGCATGGACACGAAGAGTCATAGCTCTCACCCTACTAGCCGCTATTACCGCCCCTATATGGGCACCCCTACTCCCATGGATTGTAGGTGTCAACGTGCCACTACTGGCAGCTACGAGTGACACTTCGGTACTGTTCGGGCTGTTCACCTACTCTATTAAAGTAGAAGAGATGGTAACACTAGTAGGACCTACGCTGTTACAACAGCATTTCCATTACTTCGCGGCAGTGATGGGACTTTACTTCGGTGCTTCTATAGCATCAAGGTAGTACCCTAATATGTGTATGTACATAAGGAAATCAGATGTGAGTATAAAAGTAACGCCTAAAGAGGATAGTGCAGTGGCGGACAAAGAGGGAAGGTTGCAATCTTTTCGACGGGCAGATGATTGGGAACGCTTAGCGATCCTGGAAGTACGTGTTAATGACCATGGAGAGGACATCGAACATTTGATCCTGAATCAATCGAAGCTCTCATCTTCTTTGGAGTCCATCAACAGGACACTCCTCACTATTCGGACAGCCCTTTATACGTCCGTCGGTCTACTCGCTTTACTTCAACTAGGTTTTAAAGATTTCATTTCAGCCATCTTGTAGAGAGGACTCTATCATGGCAGGTGAAAGGAAGAAGGTACGTGGTTTCAAGGAGAATGCTAAGCTTATTGCTAAGCGTCAAGGTATCTCTGAAGAACGTGCTGGTGCAATCTTAGCAGCTGGTGCTCGTAAGGCATCTGCGGCAGCTAAGAAGAAAAACCCTAGGCTTAAGAAAGTCCAAGGTAAGAAGAAAAAATAATATTATTTTAAATACTCTTTTGGAGAAACACTATGACACGTGCTGCTATTGGCGGCGCTGATCAAATCGAATACGATCCCCTTGGAACAGACTCTGTAGTTAAAGTTCTGGACCAGATCGTTAAAGAAAAAGGTACCTACTTTGCAGTAGCTCCTGATACTCGTACCGACGCAGGTGCTGTATCTGTTGCCAGTTACTACACCACTGTTGTTACCACTACTGCCTCTGCCATTACCTTGGCTGACGGTACTGAGCCTGGTCAGATGAAGAAGATCATGATGTCTGTCGACGTTGGTGATGCTACTCTTACACCTGCTAACCTGGCTGGTGCTACTACTATCGTCTTCAGTGCTGTCGGTGACACCGCTGAGATGGTATGGGATGGTACTAACTGGACCTCTATTGCTTTGTACAATACCGTGTCTGCTCTGGTAGCTACCCCAGTTCAAGCGTAATACATGTAAGGCCTGTTGTTTCTTACAGGCATAAAAAAACCCCCCTAGGTACCTGGTCATATAGACTGGTTGCTTAGGGGGGTTTTTTATTGCCTATAGCTTCTCGTATTCTTGGAAGGATACTCTAGAACTGAAGAAGATTAGGAGAGATATCATTGTTGCCGTGTGGTTACTTGATGCAAAGCCGTATATCAGGAGACCTATAGCACCAATGCCTGTAAGAAAGCTCCACACTAAGTAGAATGTTTTCATAATACCCAAAAACCCCAGTCAGCTTTACCTGTTACCGGGGTTATGGGGGGCCTGCCCTTAGGGCCTTGCATGTACAGATGGGCTTACCTAGTACATGCCATTACATAGGATACCACGCGAGTGACGGCTCATCGTGAATGCTTAGATAGGTTTGCGCCCACAGCCTATGTTCTTTGAAGAGAGATGTTACTTCTCTTCGGTAGCCTCAGCTGTTGCAGCTTCAACTTGTGCATCGTCTGCCTTAGGCTCTTCTACTACAGGGGTCTCAACTACTTGACCAGTTGCTTCTGCTTCCATCATCTCGGGAGTTGCTTCAGTTACGTTTTCCATAGCTTCTTTTACCTTATCATTAAGTAGGGGTAGTGCTTTAAGTGCAAAGGTATCTGCGCCCTCTGCGTCGAAGTCTTCATCAGTACCGAAACATTCGTGTACGAAAGTAATGAATCCTTCGTGGTCACCTGACTCTGCGAGTGCTAGGTATTCTTCGACTGTTGCTTCACGTGTTGCTTTAGTCATTATGTTATCTCTTATAGGATAGATACACGTCGTCGCATATCTTCAACTAGGAAGTCGACGTCTTCGTTGACAATGTCCTGGACATCAGCCGTAGCTGACTTAGTATATCCTTCAACATTCATCTGAAGATCGTGCTCTACTCCTTTCTTATCTAGTTTGACAGTCAATGTGAAAGAAAGTTCCCGATTGTTTGTACATTCTACGTTACTCATTGAGCCATTCCTCTGGTATAAGCTTGTCAGCGTACCTCCAAATAACACCTTTGAACGCCCCACGTGCCTTGCCATCACATATATCAGCATACGTGGTCTTACTTCCTTTACGGATTCTAGCTTTAGATCTGGTAAATACGAAACGGATATCTATCTCGGGATGCTGTTCCCTAATGAGCAGATGTTTCTTTCTGTCATCGCTGTCCCAAATTCCTTTGGTCTCAACGACGACAGTCTTACCAGTAGCAGTAGTGAGGACGAAGTCTGGTGTGTACTTGTGGTAGCTCTCTGGTATAGTATAGACAATCTTTTTATCAGAAGGTTCATACTCATACCGAACTTTCTTTTTACTTAGCTGCTTTGCAACTGCCGACTCCAGACCGGACCTGTAGCTCGCTGACTTCCTTCTTCGCATTCTTCAGCTCCGTGTCTAGTCGGTCACATGCGACCTTCCATTCTTCCATCTGTGTCCGTAGAGTATCTCGACCCTTGTAGGCTAGCTTACTCTCTTCCTCAAGACGGTCTACATCATCTTGTAGTTCAGACTGACCACTTACCGTGTTAACAATCTTAAAGAACGCTGTCCCCACGACTGCAGCCCAGATCAGATGGACAGATCCCTTAGCTACAAAGTAAGCAATAGCAGCGTTAGCTGCACCTGGCCCAATCTCAGCAATTAGTTCTAGTTGTTCAAGCATAGTTGTCTGCTCCGGAGATTAATGTGTGGTATCCTTCGTCATCGATACCTGAGTAAGTACACATGTAACCTTCAACTTCTACTGTGTCACCTACCTTAGCTTGGACCTCTAGGTTGGTACAAAGTTCATCAATTTCTTCATCACTTAATTCATAAATGATATCAGCGAGTGTCTCAGTCTTGGACATCACCTTGATATCACAGTCATAATATGTTTCTAACATGATACATTACCTATTTCGTATACCCACCTGCCATCAGCTACAATGAATGATTTTGTACACCAGTATCCACCTAACCAGATACCATCAAACCTCTCCATCCCATCGAGACAGTCAAGGTAGTCGTCTTTATTGATTTCATCCAACATATCCCACCATCGCTGGATCTCTTTGAGTGCACACTCCTCATATACGAGATTATCAGAACAGCTGATCAGGAAGTTCAGACCTAAGTCTGAGTTGTCTCTCATCTTCTAATTCCTCTAGCCAATCACGGATATCATCATCTTCAGTACGCATCATCCAGAGTAACCGTGCATTCTCATGCATGAACAGCTTCCAGTAACTACCGAACCTTACCTCATACTCATGCTGTACTGCAGTATATAGGCTGAGAGGCTCTGTAAGCTCGCTCAGTAGCTTTTTAGCTGCTACTGCCCCTACCCTATAGAGTCCAGGGATGTTGTCCGTACTGTCCCCTGTAAGGAGCTGTGTAAAGAACCAATGGATTCCTTGTTCTTCAGTGACGGAGAACCTTTCCTTCTCTTTCTGCTTACCAGAGCCCCAAGAGTAGTGGTATCCCGGCACCATCTTAAGATCTTTATCACGCGAACAGATGACTGTATGGGACAAAGAACCCATCTCTGGAAATCCAGCAGACTGTTTGATAGCTAACGCATCGTCAGCCTCATACCCATCTGTTACCGTAACTCTCCCGGAAAAGTTCTTACTCGTTGTAAAATACTCTTTAAGTCTACCGTAGTGTACGGGCTTGGGAGAGACTCGGTGTCCTTTATAAGGCTTGATAGTCCCTTCTCTAATTCGGAAATTATTAGGGCCTGTGATAAAGAGGTGATACTCGCTGCATCCAGCAGACTCAGTAATCTTTTCAATTTTTGCATCTGCCCTAGCCTTGACAAGGGGCCAGGATAGTGGGTGGTTTTCATCATCTGTGTAACTCCCTACTTCATATAGCAGAATATCTGCATCAATCAGTGCTAGCATTATTTATCCCACCTTAATCGTTTGAATCGAGGGTGTCGGAACTTACCACCCTTGGTCAGGCCCATGCATTCTACTTCAATGAGCTCGTCACCCCAAGGTGTGTGCCAGAAGTCATAACGCTGTTGGTCAGTAAATCCAGTACCTACCTTACCCATATCTGTAATCAGTGCACCCATACGTCCCTTGTGCTTACCGGTACCTTCAATGATACCTGTGACTACTACATCGAAGTTCTCTTTAGGCTTAACCTTGATCCACTTGTCATCTTGACGGAGGACTAATCCTTCATGCCCATCTTCCAGTACCAATGCTAGGTACATACTAATTATAAAAGAAGATGGGTTCATTACAGTGGTCATGACAAGCCTAGGATCTAAAGGATCAAGAGAGTATGCACATGAATTGTTTACAAGGAGACCTTCCTTAGTACGCACCATGGATACTGATGTTTCCCAGTCGTCTTTGAAGATTTCTGCATCGGTAATAGAGTCGTCAATTCCTTCGAGATTGTAGAGAGGTTTGCCACTACGTGATACAGGGTTCCCTTCTTGATCCCGTAACATCCGGACTCCATCGAGCTTAAGTGTGACATTCCACTCTCCTTTCAGGTCTTTACCATTCCAGTTCTTAGGCTTGATCATGATACTTTCCACCTCACGATAGAATCTGGTACAGTTCCAAGATAATCAAGAGGGTTAGCAATATGTACGTGCTCTTCAGCATATACTTTCTCCAATGAATCTCGGATGGGTAAGCTCTTGTTGTATGCCAGCTGTTCCTTCAGACAGTGACCGATAGGGGTACCGACATATTTCTTAAGAGCTGCTTCTGTAAGAAAGTCATCCACATTGTCGAGGATAAGAGGCTCATCCGTGAGCCCCGCCTCGTCACACTCGATCATTACAGCTTATTTTTCATCTTATCGAACGTCTTGATTGCAACTGAAGGCATACTCGATGAACGTGGATACCAAGAGTTTGGTGCAGTTTCACACAGGTAGCTAATAAGTTTTTTCAACCCATCGTATTCTTCTTCTGTTTCAAACGTGATGGTGACAGGCTGATACGCCCGAGAATTAGAAATTTTCATTGTCAGTTTCTCCAGTTACATCTGATTTCAGTAGCTCTTTAGACAGTGCAGTCTCGTTAAAGTCTAGAGCTTTTTGCATCTTGTCCTTTACATAATCAGGGAGCTTGTGATACAGGTTCATATCAGGCTCATCCATGTTGAAGATCTTAGGATCGTTCTTCAACTCAGGTACCGGGATACCTTCGGGAGCGCCGGACACTTCAGAGATCTTTTCGTATCCGTTCTTGTTATGTTGGATGGTTACCATACAAGGAAGGCCGATAAGTGCTGGCAAGTTCTTCCCGTTATCGGAGATCACGCCAGTAGGATCTAGTGCAAAGACCCGCTTCATCATCTTAGAGATGATACCATCACCTACATAATCAGAGACGTTTACATCTTCAGTTACGTGATGAGGCATACCTTCTTGAGTCATTGACCCAGTCAATTCATACGTGAATGCAATCTTGTATTGACTCTTGATCTGTTCGCCCTGCCATTCGAAGCCAGGCTGGTGTCCTAGGTCAATCAGATTTACCAGTCGTGCCATTTTAGTACCGACTGATGGAATGTCTCGCTTCTTAGTGTTACTACGTGCTGCTAGTGCCATGGTGTTGTTACCTATAGGTTATTGTGTCGTTATAATGTTCAGTCTCACCCTCAATAGTGTCGGGAAAGTCTGGATGTATCATGTTGCCTTGTTCGAGAGTCTGAAGGAGGACATCAGTGATATCTTTCGTCTCATCGAATGTAAGATCTAGGCTGTAACCTCTACCCCACTGCTCTATCTCAGAGAAGACCATATGACGTAGTTCATTCATACTATCGATAGACATTATACTGCCTTCTTGATCTGTTCTTTGGTGATGCTAGGATTCTTCTTGATCTGCTTATAGATCCAACGAGGACTGTTGCGGAATAGACGCATACGTGTGTATGTCATAGGGTCTCCGTTAACATCCCAAAGGTCATGGTGCTTACATACCTCACTGAAGTGTGTCTCAGGGAAGGCTAGCTTCCACAGTTCCTCACGGTCCATATCGTCTACTACTTCCTCCGGAAAGGCAGCGTGTAGTAGCTCGAAGCACCACTCCTCTGCCTGTCGGCGGTACTGTTTACTTTTTACGCGACGCATTAAGTTTCTCCTGTGACTTCTTGTACGCTGGGTCTGCCATAACTTTTTCAATATACTCAATACGACGTTCTTTCTCTAGCCTGTCTTTTTCCTCACGTTCGAGATGCCACTCCTTGTAGTTGGGAGACTCCAAGCCTAAAAAGAAATCTTCCATCTCACCGTAACGTTTATCGATGTCGCAGTATTCTTTATAGACGTCAGCATCTACCTCAACAGCGTCACCTGCGTCATCCTGTTCAGGGTCATACAGCTCTACACACCAGTCCACATCATAGTCATTGGGTATGACGATTACTTTGATCTTGTCCATCAGTGAATCTCCGCCCATGTTTGTCCAATCTTAGCATCAGCATCAAGAGGACAATTAAACTTGAGGATCTTACCAGCTTCGACTACACTCTGGATCATAAGTTCCTTGACTTGTTCAGCAACTTCGGGGTCACACTCGTACGTCTCTTCATCATGGTAGTCTAACACCTTGATTGCCCTGTCTTGCAGCCCCAATTCGTTGATCTTCTCGTGTAACCAGATACGTGCTGTCGTCATGACCACTGCACCTGCACATTGAAGCAATGTATTGAGTGCTTTGTTCTCTTCAATCTGCCCATACTTGTACCGCATCATGGTCTTACGTCCATCGATGCCACGTAACCAACCACGTCGACTAGCTTTCCTTACAGACTTAATAAGTTTTTCGAGTCGAGGGTTAGCTCGCAGGAAAGATCGCTTAAGCGCTGCTCCAGCTGCCTTTTGTTGCTCAAGGCTACCGTCAGGTAGAACGATTGTGCCAAGCTTGGCTTCACCTGCTCCGTAGAGGAAGGCGTATATACTTTGTGTTCGAGGAGAGACGCTACGCCCTCCCCCGTTCTCTTATGAACTGCTGCATGTTCCCATGCAGAACAGACTATATCATCACTTCAGACCCTTGGTCAGTTTCTCTAATAGCTTAGGTGCCATTAGAGCAGCTAACCAATGTGGGCCTGAAGGCTCACCGCTTCCACCACCAATAGCTTGTGGTGTACTCCCTTTCGGGATAGTCGTTGCACGTTCTTTACGATGCTCTAGAAGATAATCCACCAGCGAGTGGAGGTGGCCGACACTGTCGTCAACCATACCAAGCGCTATGTTGCAGTTAGCGCACAGTACTCCTCTTATCTCACCGGACTTGTGACAATGATCTACATGCCACCCTTTCTTAGAGTTAGATCTATCGGTGCCGCAGCACTTACAGACATTCCCTTGTTCTTCTAGCAGTCTGTCCCTCTCTTCGTGAGAGATTCCTCGCAAGACCTTGAAGGTTCGTTTACGAGATGCTTCCCTATCGCAGTCACGACAGACTCTTTTGTTTGTTCGGAAGTATTTTTCAATGTACGGTTTACTGTCTCCGCACTTTCGACATTTTCTGTCTTCTTCCATAAGCCCTCCTGTTGTAGAGAGCATCGTAAAGCTTCGCTCAGGATTACCTGGTCTAGGCTTCCCCTGAATTCAATGAGTTTATAGACTTCTATATGGTGTTAAAAGTCTTGGCCTGGTCACGTGTGGACAGTCCAGCCATTTCTTGGTTATGGGTGTGAACATCTCCGTTGAGGATGACATCAGTGTATACTGGGTCATTAATGTAGTGAGCGAAACACCTGAGTTCAATACCCGCAGCGTCTCGTCCAACAAGAACTTTTCCAGGTGCAGCTCGGAATAAGTCTCGCATTTCAGTTCCAAGAAAGACAGGCTGTGACTTAGGAAAGTAGAGCAGTTCGTGAGTTTCTTTATCTGAGCTGGCTTTAGGTACATTAGCTACCACCCTATGTCTCATGCGGCCTGTTGGTGTACCCTGTGGGTTAGCGCTGGCTGCAATTCTGTGATCTTCTCTTACATGACCAACCCAGCCAGTGATCTGACTGCGTCTATGAGAAGCCATACTCCTACGCTTAAGCTTATCCCCCAACCCAGTAGGCAGTGAATCAAAGGAATCAGGAGTGAGCTTAGGAGATGTACGTAGTGGCTTACCTGCTTCATCGAAATCATTTTTGCTGTAGTTCCACTGTGTAGGTACCCAACCCATGCCGTCTAGCCAAGCTTTAACTTGCTTATCACTACCCAGATTAAGAACATTCCACTCCACTCGAGAGAACGGGCCAGACACCAGATCACAGTCAGTATCGAACCAATCCATAACTGCTTTAGTGTAGTCCCCATTCTTTTTAAATGGTGCATTGAGGGACACTCCCTTTTGCTTAGGTGTGGGCGGTACTTCAGCTAGGATATCGTCCTCAATACCCCCGATGTAGTCCTCTAGTATCTCAAGTAGATTGGTAGCTGATTCAGTGTTGAAGTAACAGCCATTCTCTTCTTGGATGTGCATGATCTTTGCTGACTCATGCTCATTCCACATGGCTTGTGACCAGTCATTAGGTCCGTATGCGTTTGAATCAAAGATTGAGTAGGAAGGGTTGATGATATCAGCTTCTTTCTGTAGTCGCTGATAGATGAGGCATTGTATCTCCACGTCTTCTGCACAACGGTGGAGCATTTCCATGGAGAACACTGACCAGTCCGTGTGATCCGGCTTCCATCTGCCGAGTCGCATACCCCAAGCTTCTACACTATGTGGGCCTGCTCTCACTCCCTCTACTCGAGGGCGGTCAGGGTTAAGGTGACGGGACATAACAAGGGTATCGATGATGATAACCTCTGGCTTAGGTTCCCAACCGTACATCTTCTTAAGGAAGGGTAGGTCGAACGTTAGCCCGTTATGCGCGATGATGGTGGTACATCTGTTTAGGAATTGTAGTGCATCTTCCATCCAGGGAAATGTCGGGTATCCATCCGATACTTTATTCCCTGAGTGAAACTTGTATACTTCCCCGGTATCAATATCTTTAGCTACAAGACAGTGCATCTGTGTAGCTTTGTGAAGCAATCCATCTGCTTCTATGTCAATCATTACTCGCATCAGTGCTGTCTTCCTCCACAGGTTATGTTAATCTATAGGATTAGACAGCTCAAAGTGAGCTTTGTTCCACCCTAACCACCAATACTCTTCTTCCGTATCAGGTAGGGTAACAGCAGGCCCATCACGTCCTTGCCAGAAGGCGGCGTAGCCTGCTTCCATGGCTGCCTCTTCATACTCACTCATCCTTAATTCTCTCTCGGAACAGCTGGTTGATTACTGTCAGTGTTATCTTGGTCACTGTCTCCGTAACTACCTGCTCGTAAGTATCCCCTACACGAGCTTCCACATGAAAGTCAACCTTATACTTACCTGGTGTGGGAAGTACAGGCCTCTGCTTGTCAGACCGTAACATCACAGGGATCGATACTAAGAAGTCGTCCTCCGTGGCAGCCTTATGGAAGCCAGTCACCCATGATTTTTCTACAGTAGGTGCTGGGGATTTAGAAAAGGCAGAGAGATACCCTAACCATTCAGCTTCTCTTAGCTGTATTAGGCTGGGGCCTAACTTCAGCTTCTCATATTCATTCATGAGTAATGGAACTCCTGCTGTTTAGTATAGGTAACATCCCTAACAGCTCCCTCGGAACGACCATCTTCGTACACTTCATGTAAGGTTTCATCTGATAGGATGTAATCTGGTACAGTGTGAGTACCTGAGTTACCATGTTGTACTCCCAGTTCGTAGGTGTCATACTTCAAGTCCATGTCAGTCATTGTCGTCACCCTTATAGTTGAAGTACCCGAAGATGTAGTCATCTTTTAAATCTTCAGGGTATTCTGGTGGGTAGTTCATAGCACGGACGTTGTCTGGTTGTGAGTCCCGTCCCTGTTGCCATGCATCTTCATGGTCTTCGTCCGTGCACTCATTCATGTTACTCACCGTGCTTTATGTAGTGATCTCGTAGAGACTCTACACTCTCATGAAGATCTTCGAAAAAAGATAGGGTACACATCTTGGAAGTACACTCGCCAAGCCCTACTAGGTTCTTATGTACTGGCTGGAGGAGTTGCAGTACTACGTTCAACCGCTCTACATCTGTACGGTCAGTCAACAACTGATCGATGAGTTGTTCATTAGAAGTTTTGTCGGTAGTCATCGCCTTTCTTACCTGTCTTGTTATCGTAGTTGAGAGGTTTGGTTACTGGAACCATACGTCCTGTTACATCATTGAAGAATAGGAAGTCGGCTGTTCCTGTCCGGCCTGTGAACCGGCATTTAAGGACAGTGACCTTAGAGGTATTAGCAGCCATCTTGTCATCATGCTGCTGATTACGAGAGAGACCTATTACTGTCATGGATAGCTGCTTAAGGGTGCCAGATCCACGTAGGTCATCGAGGGAGGGAGTCGCACCTTCTTCAAACGATGTCTTAGTACCGTTTGTCTTAACAAGGTGGACGATTAGGAAGATTGTAATGTTAAGTTCTTTGACCAGCTTAGCTAGCTTGGTCATGATGGTGTCGATACGCTCTCGTTCACCACCTTCAGCTGCATACTCAGACACAATGATGGAGAGGTGATCAAGATAGATCATACTGATACCATTAGCTGCGTACCACCTGATCTTACTGAACAGATTGCCATCGTCTAGGCCACCGAAGTAGTCCAAGCCGTGCCACCTACCTTCCTTGAAGTAGAAGTCGAATGCTTCTTGTTCTTCCTCAGGTGTTGCGTCCACATCAGGTAGTGAACACCGCTTGTTGAGGTACAGTTCCACCATACCTTCGATGGAATCACCTACGTCTTCTTCTAATGCAATGTCAGCGAACTTAAAGTCTGTTGTTCTATGGTAATGGTCTCGTAGCTCACGCATGAATTGAGTCTTGCCCATGCCGGAGCCACTAGTGATGGTGACTAGCTCACCTAGTCGGGTGCCGTAAGTCTTAGCGTTGATCTCAGTCCAAGACTCAGGGAAGGGGTAGGATACTTTGTTGCGGTTGTTCTTATATCGTTCCCAACAGTCAGCGTAGTTAACGATACTGTCAGGCATGAACTGCTTAGCATGCTTTAACACATCCCACTTCAGTTCTTCTGCCTTGCCCTTGAGAAGCATGTCGTTAGCATCCTTCTCGGTGTACGTCGCAGTGTACACACAACCAGCCAGTAGCTTACATGCGTCCTCTACTGCCCGTTGTCCTGCCTCGTCCATGTCAAAACACAATACGATCTTATCAAAGGACTCAACATAGTCTAGGTCTTGGGATATGTCCCTTGCAGCAGATGAACTGCCGTGTGATAGAGATACCACAGCAGGATCGTAGAACTCGAGGGTTGACAAGGACGTGAGTACTTGGTAGAGAGCAAGCGCATCACACTCACCTTCCGTGATGAATAGTGTCTTACCATTCGGCTTGTGGCAGTGTGTTCCGAACAAGGAAGCATCAGTGCAGTCACCTTTAGAGAAGATTGTCTTGGTAGCTACGATACGTTCTTTGTAGCCTGAGAGTTTATCTTTTTTGTAGTAGGGGTATTTGTGTGTGACGGTAGATTCACCGTCTTGTGGCGAGAGGGACACTCGAACACCATACTTCTCGCAGATGTCTCGTGTAATGCCACGTTCTGGTAGGGCCCTGATAGGGTATGTCTTGAAGTCAGAAAGGATATCTTCCTGCTGGTACTTCTTGGTGTGTTGCGCCATGCTTCCCAATAGTTCTTTGTTACTTGAGCCAGGGGTGTCTTCTGTAACACTCTCGCTGGCTCCATAGCCAGGAGGATTAGGCTCGTAGTGTCCACATGAGAAGCATGTTGCATCGTACTTACCGCCCTTCTCATACACCACCATGGCGTCTGAAGACTGACAGCTTGTGCATGGATCCTTAGCGATCCACTTACCTCTTGGTTCTTTATAATTCACAGCATTCCTCATTAACCGCTCCATTGCAGACGTCTTATTTCAGACGAGCTTAGACTAGGTTAAGTTAGACAGCTGTTAAACAATGTGGTTCCACAGCTGAGAGGATTACTTGCGAACAATCCGAACTTGAGGATGCTCTTGTAGTTGTTTGATGTATGCGTTCGCATCGTTAAGCTTGATGTCATAACCTGGTACAAATCCCAACGGCCTCCCAAGATTATCTTTCTTAAGCTCCCACCTGGATTTCATATCACTTATCACATCACTATGGTTCTCCATGAGAAACACAGTGAGATTACGGAACGCCTTCACGTCTGCTGGTGCTGGTACTTTACTCATGGTCTCACCTTACTTAGGAACTCACATTGTAAACATCTATCTATCCTTAACTACTAATTATTAGACAGGTCTTTACAATGTAAGTTCCACGACTGCCACCATTTTACTTTACAATCGCTAGTTTAAGTGCTACCAAGTACCCTCAACCTAGTGAATTACCAAAGGTAATCTACAAGAGCAATGAGCCCATCAACGAGAGCCCCGGACGTCTTCGCCCAAAGCCACCGCATTCCTGTCTCCATTTGGGGCCCGTATCCAATGGTGCTGCCAAGACCGTAGGCCAGCAGCGGTAGAGAGCCGGGGATCCACACGTAGAACAACCAGCCTAGCTTCAATAGCTTAAGGCTAATCATCTGGGGTTTCCACCAGCTCATTAGGATGACGAAACTAAACGCCTTCCAAAGTGGTTTGACTACCAGCCCATAGGGCCAATAGAGGGGGTTGCTCCACTTGATAACAGTCCCCATAGTTGAGATTGCGCTGGTCATAAGCTGACCCTCGTGTTGCCGTTACACAAATTACTTCTGATCGAACTTGCTGATCGCCTGAAAATACTCTTGCTTGCTCCGGCATGGTACTCGATCTCGGCATGATACAGAGTACACGGCAGCCGACAGTGCCCAGAAGACACCTTTGCAGAACATCCACAGGGAGATCAGACTTGTTGCAGGATCGACAGCCATCTATCTCTCCTATTTAAATATGACACAATACACCTGGCTCAGGCCCACTATCCAGCGGCATTGGTTCTTAGTGGGCCTGAGAGTCCCTCAGACCCTACCTAAGGCCATTACTAGCCCTATGCAGTGTCATGGGAGGGGTTACAAGAAGACGTCCTTGTAGAGCCCCTCACGTGCCCTATTAGGGAACGCCATCTGAATCATTATCAGTCATCAGATATCTACCTCGTTGTATTAGTGAATGGTTGGGGGTGTTTGGGTGGAATCAGTGCTGTCCTTTCGCGGCTTGAACTCGACTGCACCTAGATCTTCCAAGAGAGAGTGACGGATGAAGAATGCATCACGCAACGCTGGCCATGTGTCCCCAGTAGAATTCCGGTGGATCATGTTGCCCTCGTTCACAAACGCCATCAAGCTATCGCTCAACTCTGCCCAACTTTGTACATCATCGTTGTTGTCAGTCATTGACAATCCCCTTTCAAAAGATTAGGGACGCACCTCGTTTCAGGGGCGGCCCGGAGAAAACTGCGGGCTCGTAACTAACACCAAGGTATTCCTTCGCCATGGGCTTGATGACAGTGTCACCAACACCTGTGAACAGGCCACTGTTGTACGCCCCGAAGAACATAGCAGACAGCAATACCAGTGCGCACAGGATACCAAGCACAAGTCCAAGAAAGAACTTGGCCAGACCCATGAAGAAGATTCCGAACGGAGCGAAGAAAGACTTCAGCATCTGTCAGGTACTCCTAATGTTGAATTGAAAAAGCTACGAACCACACTTTTGGTCACCCCTCAACCTACTAAACATAGAGATACTCGAACTCGCTGTCGATTAGGCACCGCCTATTATCGGAGTCGGAACGAAGTCATCTTTGTTGAGAGTAGGGGGCCTAGGCCACGAAAGATCCTAAGATCTTTTACAAGGGGTGACCAAGAGTATGGCTCGTAATCGTTTGACAGGCATAACCACCGCGCTATACCCATCTATGCCCAGCTATCTAGGCTGCAGCATTGCGAAGCCTTGCAGCTTCAACACGCTGGTCCCTCGTATCTCGGAACGTTTTCCGATAGTTCGCAGTAGCGCGGGCCAGGCGACGAGACTCAAGAGCGAGAGGGCACTCAGTATCCTGCTTCACAATGGAAGCCTGATGAGTAGGCTTGGTAGCCTTCTTGATTCGAACACTGGCATCGGTAGCATTTTCCATGAGGTATTTATCACGGCAATAAATCTCTTTACCATTACGTAATACTGCCACTGACATCATGACTGTGCCACGAGATAGAGATTGCCGCATTGCTTTCTTTGCATGAGCCTGTACCCGCTTCTCACGGCGTACCTGCTCGGTATTACTGAACGATTCAACCAGCTTGGTCTTACCACGTACACTCATGGTGTGATGATAAGGCTCGAAGCTGTGACCAGGACCATTACGACTAGCAGGAACTGCATGGTCGTTACTATAAGACCCGGTATGGGTGTTGCGGAGGAGGTCTTCACGATTTTTCCCACAGTTGCCTCCATGTGTATGGACCTTGTCCTTCGGCTCACTCGGCATGTGTTCTACCGAAGATAGGTCACGACACTGTTCTTCACGCTCTCCTCGTGGGTCCATAGGTTCCACAGGAGAAGACTTTTTATTACGGATTGTTGTACCCCCGTTCCGGCCAGCCGGCTCGAGGACTTGACCTAACACATCGTAGGGCTTGTTCGGTCTGTTCTTGTGATGTAGTGCAGGTTCCATATGTGCATTGCAAGAAGGGTTGTGTCGCTCACGACGGCGAGGTGTCACATACGCAGGATCATTCCGAGTTATCGGATTAACATCGTACGGACATGGGCCTGGGTGTTCCAACACGGCATGTTTTTCCGGAACATTCCCACGCTCATAGCTCACTATCAGAGATTGCATCAGCTTGTTAACTGACCCACGCTTCTTCTCACGTCGCTTCTCACTGGTCTTGCGACCAGTACCAGAACCTTGGGGTATCTCAAGATCACCTTGCTTCTTCAGCATCTGTCGTTTGACCTCTGCCATTCGAAGGTTAGCCTTACGAAGCGCCTTGGCTGCCCGTTGTTGTTCATGACGTATCTTACGGGCCTCCTTCTTGGACATCGCTTCGTATTTCCTTTTCACGAGTACTACTCCTATCAAGTTAATCAGAATGATTCACGTTTTAACTGGCCCTCACTGTGACCCCTCCCTTTACCTGTGTCGGGATTCGAACCCGAACCTCTTAACCACAGAGCCACCGCAGTATGGTAAGAGTTGTCCCCGTCGGATCTGAGGCGATCCTTTGTACACTAGGAAGAAGTAGTGAGGGCTGCTGGTCCGTGGGTGCTTAACTCCCACATGATTCCAGATGTTGTAGCGGTGACACAAACTGAATCGGCTGGTCGTATACCATACAAGGCACACTATCCCGAGGGGACTCGAACCCCCAACATCCGGTTTTGGAGACCGGCGTTCTGCCAATTGAACTACAGGTCCGATTCATTGTTACGAATTTCACGTACGCAGAGGTAGTACCTTCTGTTATGTGCCTCCAGCTTAAACCAACGGGATCCACTCGGCATGTCATTCCCGTAAGGTAGTGAAGTTAATCACCGGCACTCTGCATTATGACTCATTTCATGAGGGACCAGCGTTTCACCACTGGCAGGTGTTGACGTGAGACGCCTCCCTATTAACCCTCCACAACTGTAGCACATGGCTAGTATGCTACGAGATACCTCATTAGCTATGTCGCACGGTATCTCCTATCAATTTCCCACAAGCCCGGTTGTCTCAGTGATTCACCCTGATGTAACAGGTAACACCGTTTCTCCGTATTCTATTACGGCTTGCCCTCCCCTGTCCCTTCGGAGCCAACGATTATAGGTACCCCCATCAGATCGTGGAGGGTGTGATCATCACCCTCTACTGGAATAGTACCGTACGTTGGGAGGCATGGCTCCAGTTAAACTATGAATTCTCTTGCCAATAGGATGTCCGACTTCACCATCAGGAATGGATCGTTCGGCCTTACCTTACCGGAGACCCAGACAGTAGCTATCTCAAGAGATCTCTTCTCTGCATCAGCCTCACCATCCCCACGGAATGAGATGTCTCTCTGCTCCGCATGGATAAACTCATGTGCCAACACAACATACATATGAATGAGACTTGACCTCTTGTGGATATGATAACTGATCAGCGTACACCCCTGCTTACAGGAGCAACTACCGACAGGAGAACTGTCCCACATATTCTCACGCTTCCAAACCTCCACCCTTACATCAGTGGTGATCTCAAGGAGAGCATGAAGATACCTGCAGTATTCTTCTAACAGGTGCCAGTTCTGCACTACGTCACTCTTGAGATGCTTACTGACACGTCTTACTATCTTCAGCATAACAATATCTCCAGCGTTGACTTACCTACCAGACACTCAAAGGTCGAGTGCCCAGCAGTAAATCAACCCGTATTAGCTACCGAGTCATGAATTGAAGGCGACTTCTCCCAGTCCCGGAGGATCAGCTCAGCCTTTTTGATTGACATTTTGCCCTTGGGCTTATGCGCCCGGATCCAGTTGATCTTCTTAGCGTAGCCAAGATCTTCTGGCATCAACGACATGTCGATACCACTGGATACTACCTTGTCAGTATGACGGTGCCTCCACTGGTGCACAGTAGTGCCTACCAGGATAGCTCCGATGATCAAGGGCCCTTGCATTTCAGTGATGAAGTCGATCAGGTTCATCCTTTCAACTCCCTCTGTCTCGTAAGGAAGATACCCCAGAGACAGGCAACAACAGTGATTGCCCAGATAAACATACTGATACGAGCTTTAGTCCCAACGGCCCAGTCTTGACCGAAGAAAGCACCGACGGCAGTCCAGATGTTTACGAAGATGAAGTCCATGTCAAAGCGAGCTACTACGAACATAACCATCAATGCTAAGTAGCACCAGAACATGATGCGAGATTGCAATGAAGTCAGATTGTAAGCCCGTTGCTTAGCCTGATCAGCCTGCTTATTGGCTTGCTGTTGACCATTAGCCATATCACTTCTCCTGTAGCCCATCGAGGAAGATGTGTAAGTTATCTACACACGACTTCGACTTCGCTAAGTCCAGGCCGTAGACATAGTCCTTCTCACTGAGTAGGCCTTGTGTACGGATCAGCTCCTCTCGAAGCATCTTGACCTCAGCACGTTTACGTTCAAGGCGCTCATCGGTACCGATCACCTGGTTGCCGAACGCCAGCGCCCCCGCCTTTGCTTTCTTGGCAGGCTCAACAGCATACTTCTTCCAGAAGTCACCAGCCTTTTGCTTAATGGTAAGCTTGGGTGGCTCATCTGGATTGGCAGCTGCATCTTCCGCCTTCTGCGCATCTTCAGTGGCCTGCTGTACCTTGATGGTAGCAACAGTATCCTCACCGTACCCAATGATCGGGGACATGAGGAGTACGCCAGCTAAAGTCGCACATATTAGTACGGTTCGTTTAGCCATAAGGATTGCACCTCTCTTTAGTCTTGCAAGTTTAAGTAGGGTAACCACGATAGTCCCTCCTACAGTTAAGCGATAGCCCGGATGGATCCGTCAGTCTCATTAGCAAAGAAGATCTCACGGACATCCCCGAACTTACCACTGAGTAGCTTGTCTAGTGCAGAGTCCTCACTAGGCGTTACCCAGAATGCTATGCTCGCTGACCGTGACAGTTGAGCTGTCACCCGCTCTCGCTCATCACTATCTAACTTAACGCACTTGAACAGCACCTTGAAGAACTTCTTCGGGCTCTGCACAATGTAGGGTTGCACCTGAACCCGTGTCTTTAAGTCAGCGCGAGGCCCTTTATTCTTTCCGAACATCTTGAGTACCTCTTACTGTGTGTTCAGCTGATGGATAGCAAAGTCTTTTGGACCTAGCCCCTTCCAGTTCTTCACCGTGGGAGCTAACTGAGACCGGCATGACTCGCAGTTGCAAGTACCCGCATCATCAATGGCCTCATCCACGGTGTCGAATAGGTCGAATCGTTTGGATGTGATGAAGGAATCCACCTTCCGGAACGAAGAGTACAGCCTGTTAAGATCCTTCTCAGAGAGACGGATTCTAACGTGGCAGTCACCCCCCACCTTACCCTTAAGCTGATCAACGATAGCGTTGATCTCTTGCTTATTGGCAAACAGTAACGCTTTCCGGAAACCTTTCCGAAGAACCTTATCCAGAAGGAAAGGCTTACGAAAGTGGACCCTGTACACCGCAGTCTTCTCATGATTCTTCGAGAAGAGTTTACGGATCAAACGCATATCGTTATCCTCTTATCAGGAGGGCACCCTTAGATGCCCTACGTTACGACCGGCAGATTAGCCCGTCGGGCAGGGGATGTCACCGCAATCGGTTACGTTGGGTACTGCAGCTGGGGCGGTATCACCGGGAAGAAGTTCCTTCACGGTATCATATGCATCACTGGCACCGGTACTTACAGCATCGACACCCGAGCTAACCGTCTCTCGCATGCCGGTGAGAAGGCCTCCGACACCTTCAAAGACATAGGCGATTGCTTCCAGTGCGACTGCGCCAGCCAGCACTACCAGGGTGATCAGGATGCAGGCCAGGATGAACCGCTTGGCCAACGTATCGGCCTGGTCAAACCCGGAGCCTATCGCACCCCAACACATGGCGAGGAACGCCAGTATACTATTCATGATATGTACCTCTCAGTTAATGATAAGATGGTCATCGTTGTAATGGCCACCGGATATAGGGTTACCATATCCACTAGCCACTAGAGGGGGAAGGGTCGGGGGCATAGAGCCCCCAGTAAACTGAGGTCAGGGACTTCACAGCTCAACCGTAAGGGAGCCAAAGAGATGTCACAGCCTAGCGCCGGGCTGATCCCGGTAGGTGGGTGTGCCCCTCGACGGTGGACGAGAGGCTAAAGCAACCTGGCCTTAGCCCTGCTGCTGTTGTTGCTGTTGTCCGCCACGTTGACGACGCTGCTTGCTGTTATCTTTCTGCGGGATGCCCATCTCTTGAGTGTGCTCCGCGATAACCTCAGTTGTTGTACCGTCATCACCACCGTCATCCCCTGGGGATGAGTAGCTTTCAGCCTCTGCCTCACGGTCATCGACCATTGAAGACACAGGGTTACGCCACATGTTGGAGGGCTTACCCTTCACCTTGTGGTTGAACTTCTTGCTCGTCTTATCCTTACTGGCTTCGAAC